>Ga0181349_1000055_pt1 | contig 40985 bp, 67 predicted proteins | sample Su13VDMM110SD_FD_130106 | JGI IMG/M metagenome (GOLD analysis project Ga0181349, IMG submission 130106) | Freshwater viral communities from Lake Michigan, USA - Su13.VD.MM110.S.D | ecosystem: Environmental > Aquatic > Freshwater > Lake | place: USA: Michigan | collected 2013-07-16 | reverse complement strand
TTGTATAATTTAAAAACAAGCAAATGAAAAGAAGGAAATATGCAATGCCGCAATCTCATTCCGATAGAATGATTGATATAATGAATGCGGAAAAAGATAGAAGTGTTGAGCAAAGAGCGCAAGAATTAGTTGGTGCTGACTGGTTTAACTTGGATGAGAAAACAAGGCATGGTGTAATAGGTGAATTAATTACAAGCGGTGCATTAGAAGTTAGTAATGACGAAATATTTGCGGCAGGTGGTGCGGTGGGTACTAAAGGTTTTATGGTTACATACACACTATCTAACGGTAAGAAGATAGATATGAAATATGGTTCGGAAGATGAAATGAACGAAGCTATTGGAAACTATTTTGCGGAAAATGATGTAGAGGATGTTAAGATTGAAGAGATTAAAGAAGAGGTTAAGAAAAAAAGTCTTTTTGATTTGGCTAAAACCGATGTAAAGAAAACTTCTACTAAATCTAAAAATCCTGATGTTAGAGTAGAAGGTATTGAAAGCGAAATAAGTCAATACGATGAAATTGTTAAGAAGATTAAGAATCTTGAAGCAGAGAAGGAGATTATCGGTGGTAGATTAAAGCAAATAGGTAGAGATAAGTTTTTGGAACTTTATGAAAATGATGGTAGAAATCCCAACAACTTTAATTTAGCTGATGGCGATGAAAGTATTTTATATATGACCTATGATAAATATTTAAAGGTAGAGCCAGAGAAAGAGGCAATACTTTCTCAATATGAAGGTTTATTAGGTATAGATATTACTTATAAACTCGATAACGAAATACTCGAAAAGAAAACTCCATCTGGTGAAACCAACGGAGAGATACTTAATGACTTAATATTGAATAGCACTTTAATATCCGATAGTGATAAGGAGAAGTTGTTGAAGGTTAGCCGTACAGTAGCTATCAAAAAAGGAACTATTGATAGATTGATGGACTATGACAACCCCGAAGAAATATACACGCTTATAGAGCCTATAACTGTCTTGAAATAATATAAAAAACGTAAAAATAAAAAGAGAAAATATGAAGTATTTAAAATTGTTAGAAGAAAGGCAATTAAATGTAGTTGATTTACAAAAAGCCGTACAAAAGAAGATAGTAGAAATCGAAAATTTATCTAATAAGGTAAATGAATTAAGACAAATTGAGGACTTGGACGAAGAGGATAAGTCAACTTTGGCTGATGCTGAACAAGCGTTAAGTTCTTTGGATGAGTATTTGGCAAGAAAAATAGAAATTTTCAACCCAGAAACGTATGCTAAAAAACTTGAAGTTGTAAAAAATGCTCAAAGTAAAAGGAAAAATTTTGTTGCCGAAAAAGTAGAGGTAAAGGAAATTGAGCAATACCAAGATTACGAGCAAGAGCAAGAGCAACCGCAAGAAGAGGCAAAAGTTGTAGAAATGCCTAATAAAGTAGAAGCCAAAAAAGCTATACTACAAAAAAAGTTAGATGATTTAAAACAATCGGTAACGGTTCGTGATGAGCATTTTGAAGATGGTGGCGAAGTAGATGAATTTGCAAAGGTTGAAAATGTTAAACCTAAAAAATTAACTACTCCACTTATTATAATGGGTATTGGTGCGTTAATATTAACGGTAGGTGCGGTGAACTTTTTTAAAAGAAGATAATGGCATACAAAATAACTAATTACACAAAAAAACAAGCCGCTAAATTAGGGGTTACCGTAAAACTAAGTACGGTTCAAGGTAAAAAAATTGATGTATTCAATAAATCTGGTGAGAAGGTCGCAAGTGTGGGGGCGGTTGGTTATTCCGACTACCCCCATTATTTGATTGAGAAGGGAAAGGAGTATGCAGATTCAAGACGAAGGCTTTATAAGATAAGGCACGAAAAAGATAGGAAGGTAAGAGGCAGCGATGGGTGGTATGCCGATAAATTGTTATGGTAAAATAAAAAAATATGTTTAGTTCTGGTTTATTTTGGTACTAAAAAAATGATTGAAGAAAAAAAATAAATTATGAATTTAGGTAATTTAAAATTAAGCGGTGGTATAATGGCTGAAATGCCTTTAGTTAAAGAAAGATTTGGCATAACTAACAATCTTAGGATGGCTCACTTTATGGCTCAATGTGCGCATGAATCTGGGAACTTTACATTGGTTAAGGAAAACTTAAACTATTCAGCAAAAGGGCTTTTAGGAACTTTTAAAAAGTATTTCCCAACGGAAGCACTTGCATTGCAATACGAAAGGAAGCCAGAAAAAATAGCTAACAAAGTTTATGCTAATAGAATGGGTAATGGCAATGAGGCAAGTGGTGATGGCTTTAAATTTAGGGGTCGTGGGTTCATACAATTAACAGGGAAGGATAACTACAAGTCATTTTCCAATTTCATTGGTGAAGATTGTGTAGCAAACTCCGATTTGGTAGCAACTAAATATCCCTTAGCATCGGCAGCTTTCTTTTTTAACAAAAACGGATTGTGGGCTATTTGTGATAAGGGGGCAACAAGTGATGTGGTAGTTGCCGTTACTAAGCGTGTTAATGGTGGTACAATAGGATTAGCGGATAGGCAAAAGCATTTTGATATATATTATAAATTATTAGCGTAATGGAGATTTTTGACCAAAAATTAACTATTGAGGGTAAAACGGTTACCGCACAAGGTATTGCTAATGCACTTTTTAAGTATTACCCAAGCGAAATACAAACGGTAATTAATACTAAATTGTATGGTTATGTAATGATATTTGGTATTAGGGTAGAAACGTGCGACACTTCCGCACCAGATGATTTTATTGGCGCAATAAGATTTAAGTGGTCGCCATTTGGGGATGATAATTGGGAATTACTTATAAGTAACGCAACGGTTGACCCAAGTCCTTATTATTTATCAAACCCTATGTCCGATGCAAAATCGGCAGGCGGTACTGCATGGGTTAAGGAAGGGCAGTATCTTTTTTACTCAATGGGTATTTGGAAAGGAGAGCCAGCATTTGCACCAGTTAAACCTATTGATGTTTATAGATGGAATCCAAAATTTGAAGGTGAGGAATTTAGTGCAGCAAAAGCTGTTTTAAGTAAAAGTCCAGATACTTTGATACATAGGAGTTGGAGTAGAGATAAAATGTATAACGATTCGGCAGGTTGTCAAGTATTTAAAGATAATTCTAAACTTGAATTATTAAATAAATGGGCGATGCAGCACAAAAAGTCTAAATATGGCAACTATTTTAGTTATACTTTATTTACTAAAGAACAATTTTTAAGTGCTAATGAAAAAGAAGAAAACAATTATTATAAATTCCCAGTATTTAATTTTTAAATATGAATAAAACATTAAAAATAGGTTTAATTGCAAGTGGATTATCTTTTGTATCACTTTGGGCAACGTATAAAATAATTCAGTATAAAAAAGAAATTATAGATGCGCCAGCTAGAGTAACCGTAAGTGTAGAAAAGACACTTGCTATAACAAGGATTTTGATATTGAAGGGTGTTGAAGATACGCCCCAAAATAGAAGCATTTATGAAAGTATGGATATTGCTGAATTGAATAAAATATTAGAAAGCGGATTTTAAAATAAATAAATATGGAAGTAAATAAACAAATTTTAAGTCAAACAACACAAAAGATAATACAAGTAGCTGCCTTTGTGGGTGCTATTACTGTAATATTTGGGGCGTATTCATTCTATATTAACAATATTTGGAAACCAAAGGTTGAGGTTTTATCCGTTGACTTTATAAAGGGTATAGCAAAAGTTAAAGTTGGTAAGGATGAAATAGATATTTTTGGAGATGCTTCATTTCAGGTCGCTAATGCTGGTGATTGGGGTATTAGATTTGGTTCTACAAATGGGAAATACGATAGCTTAGTTTTAACAAAGAGGGGATTAGTAGTTGAATATTTAAAAAGATAGTATGGATTTAGGAATAGGTAAGGTTATAAAAGAAGGAAACGGAAATACAATTATCTACACGGCTTTAATAGCTGCAATTCTTGCTAACTGCATACCTACGGTGGCAGACGGTTGGTATTTTTCTTTGCAACAAAAGTGGAAGCAGCAATTAAATGAAGGAGAAATTACGCCAGAGCAATTTTGGAGAAGGGATGTTCTTAATTATTATACAATTACCGCTGGCTATTATGGTATTGTTTTATTAACTATGTTGGCATTAAATAAAAACTCTTTTTCATCAAACTCTAAGTTGCTATTAGGTTTAATAGGTGGTGGTGTAGTTGTAGGTGTTGCTGCAAAAAATATAGAAAAGGATAAAGCAATTAAAGATTTAAAAAAATAAAATGGAAAAAAAAATATTAATATTTTCTTCAATATCGTTAGGTATTGCAGGATTGGTTTATTATTATATTACAAAAAAATCTAGTAAAAGAAATTTTTTTGGTGGAACAAATGACAGCATCCTCCAAGAAGTAGCGAAGGAGTTTTTCAACCAAACACCAGTTTGTCCTCCATCAAGAGTTTTAAATTCAAATAAAACTAAATGCGTAAAAAATAAAATAAAAGTTTGCGAGCCACCCAAAGTTTTAAATGAAGATAAAACTAAATGTATAAAAAAAATGCCAACTTCTTGCGAGCGTCGGGAAGTGTATCCTGGTGCGTATGGTACACCTATGGTTTTAAATTTGAATAAAACTAATTGTATATCCACGAAAGCATATTATGTTCGCATGCAGGTAGAATGTTCTCTCGCAAAAACATTTGGATACACTTGTGAGGATTGGCTGAAGAACCTATCGACAAGTACAAGAAAAAATTTAATTGAATATGTGAGAAAGCACTTTAGCATAAGTGAACCTTCTGGATATAAACCATTATAAAAATAAAAATGGGAACAAAAAAAAAAGAGACCCAAGAACATCAATTTACAGGTAATTAAAATATATATATGTTATCATTAATTTTAGGAGTATTAGGTGGGTATTTGATTGGCGATTCTTTTGATGAAGCCGTTTTCGCCGAAGGTGGAGAAGTTTCAAAGAGTTGGGGTGTAATGTTATTTAAAGAGAGCAAAAATAGAAATGGTGAAAGGATTGAATCCGCTTTCAATAATTTAATAATGAAAGGCACGTTAAAGCAGGTTATTGAAGATGTTAAAGACGAATTGATGGGCAATATAATATACGGCACAATTAAAGATAGGGCTGGTGATGTATTGGTAGCAAAAGTTAAACAAGACGGTACTATTAATATTTATCGTGAAGGGTATGGTATTGATAAGATGGCTAAGGGTGGCGTAACAAGTTTTGGAGATGATGAATATTATATAATAGTTAAAACACCTAAAGGTCTTGTTACAAAAAAAGATTTTTATGGTATGGGTTACAATAAAAAAGAAATAATAGACTGGTGTGAAGAAAGAGGTTGGAAATATAATGAGAAAGGAGAAAAGTTGGGAGGTCAAGTATTAAAAGAGTATGAATTTTTTTTAAAGAAACCTACAAAATACGATATACAATTACATAAAAAATATGAAGGTGGCAATGTTAAAGGGTACTCCGAATTATTAGGTAAGTTTGACTATTTTGAAATTAAGAACAAAGACGCTGAAAATAACATTTATTATACCTATGAAAAAAAAAGTATAGGCTCTCCTAACCCTTTTAATGGTACTGAAATATCAAAAGAGGAATACGAAAGAAACACAAAATAATTTATAATTAATATAAGCAAAATATATTAACTTGCATACATATAAAAAGTAAAACTATGGCAGACAAAAAAGGCGGCGTAGCAATGATAGCTAAAAACGCAAAAAAGATAAGAAAAGAAGGTGAAAAGTGGACGGATGCAATTAAGCGTTCCGCAGCTCAACTAAAAAAAGATAAAAAGATATAATATGAATACACATTTAATTTATGGCTCTGGGGCTAAAAAAGTTGGGTTCAATCATAATGCAGATGGTTTAACGGAAAAGGCTAACGCTTTTTTTGGAACTATAATGAATGTATTTGAGAAACCTTGTAGCGAAAACGTAGGTGTACCTTGCCGACTTGAAAAGAGTGGTTATAGTGAGAAAATTTTTGATGTAAGCAAAGTTGATTCCGCTAATATATTTGTCGAAAGAAGTCCTAATGGTACTGCCATTGTAGGTTCAAGGTCAAATATGCCTAAATTAGAAAAAAGAACGTATATGTTAGAAGGTGCGTTAGTAGCGGTAGGTGCAATTATTCTTTTAAAAGCAATATTATAATTATGTTACCATTAATTTTAGGAGTTGTTGGGGGTTATCTAATTGGAGATTCAATGAAGGAAGCCATTTTTGAAGACGGCGGTACTATTGATGCCGAAGATGATAATATAGATTATAGAAAGATAGTATTAAAAGCATTATCAAAAGGTTTTGATAAATCCGATGTTGAAAAAAAATACCTAGAGCTATCGTCTGGTCATTACATATCTTTTTGTAGTACGAAAATACCACATAGCCAGGGATTATTAAATGTTAAATTTTCTTATTTAGAAGATTTTAATACATACGAAGGCGGTAGCGAGTATAAATTAACAGTCGATGGTGATGATGTTGATTTAGATTTATTTACGGAAAAGGAACAAGCTGAAATAGAAGATGTATTTGATTATCTTAAAGAAATGTTAAGAGAATACTTAGATTAGAAATAAACAAAAGAAACATGGAAACAGCAATAACAGACACAATAGCAACACCAACACCACCAATAGCTCCGATAGCTCCAGCTCCAGTGGTTATGGCAGCACCACCTCAACAAGATGGCGGTGGCGGTAGCGTAATGGATGCAATTAAAAGTTTAAATTGGGTTGAAGTAGGCTTCGGTATTTTAGGTACTGCCGCATTATTCTATGCAATTTACTATTATAAGTATTCTATTACTTCCGCTAAATTGGTTGAAACTAGAATGCAAAATCAATTGGACGAAATAAACATAAAACTAGCTGATTTTCAATCGGTTTTAGAAGCAAAGAAAACAACAACAAACAATTTAGGATTTAGTATTTAAACAAACAAAACAAAAGATTATGTTACCATTGATAATTGCAGCCGCAGGCGCATACCTAATAGGGGATTCAATTAAAAAAGATAAAAAAGTTTACGCAACAGGCGGAATGACAAAGGGTGGGGCTTATTTTGAGCGACCATCCGTTAATCCAAAAGAGTTAGAGCATATTGGATTTAGATATGAAGTTATATATGACTTGGATAAATCACCTAAAGTAGTAGAATTTGATTCGGCATTAGAGGCTCAAAACTTCTACAATAAGTTGATAGATGAAAAACAAGGTAAAAGTAGCTTAAACCAAAGATTAAATATGTTTTACTCTTACGCATCTATAAATAAACCTTTTTACGAATAGTCAATTGTCCGAAAATGACTTGGAAACCTTTTTTTATAATGATAATCATATGGCTATTGCATTAATAAACACTTTTAAACAAAATGGTTGGGATGTACAATATAGTGAGAATCTTATGGATGATGAATACTCAAAAAAATATTTAAGTAGAGGTTAAAAAATAAAATAATAATATATGTTACCATTAATTTTAGCAGTAGTAGGAGGTTATTTAGTAGGAGATTCAATTAAGGATAAAGCAATTTTTGCGAAAGGGGGAAATATTGATTCGTCAATCGTTGATGAATTATGGGAAGGATACGCCGAAGCCGTATTGTTTTCGGAAACGGATATGGATACGGGTGAGCCACTTGACTATAAATATTCTATTTATGATTTTGATGAAAAAACGGTAAAAGAAACTAAAAAAATGTTAGCTCTTTTTTATTCAAAAAATGAAGAAGTAATTGATGAGAGTGGATTAGATTTAAACACTATTGGCAATGATATTTGGTACACAAGAGCAGGTCATGGTGCTGGTTTTTTCGACCATAACCTTGAAAGTGATATTGAACATAAATTAATACAAGGCGCAAAGGAACTTGGAGAGTTTCCTACCGTTGATGCTTATAATGGTAAATTATGGATTATTGAATCAGTTAAATACGCCGATGGTGGTGTAATGGCGAAGGGTGGTCAATTAAATGTAGATGGGGACGATTTTTCTTACTTACTTAAATTATCCGATAAAGAACTTTCCGATAGATTAAATGAAATAAAAAAGTTAAAAAGTGGATTTAAAAGTAAAAATACAATTAAAGGTGGTATTAAAAACGATTTAAAAATATTTATAGATATACAAGAGAAGGCATTATTAATGGCTATGGATATTAGAGGTATTAAATATGCCGATGGCGGATTTCTTGATGATGGTGGAGAAAATTATAGAGTACATTATCAAAGAGTGTATGAAGATGGACAATTGGGTGATACTGTATATACAAAAACAATATATTCAACTTCAGAAAATGGCGCAAAAAAAATATTTTTAAAAAAATATCCACATTATCAAATAGATTTTATTTCTAAGGACTACGCAGATGGCGGTGTAATACAACAATACGAGTACGCAGTTGTCTTTACAAATGGATTTGCCGATGAAGACATAAATAGAACGGTTATTGCATCTAATGAAGATGAAGCGGTAACAAAAGCACTACAATATCCAATTACAAAATATGGTGATTCTGATTACGAAATTGGGAACGTACTAAGATTGAGGTATGCCCCAAAAATGTCAAAGGGTGGTGAGGTATCGGAGGCAGCAGAGGTAATAGCTACATCAATATTTTCACAAAATGAAAAAAAAGGTAGAATATCTACATCTTTCGGTGATAAAAATTATGAAGGTTTACAGGCTATGATTGAAAATGATAATTACACTTCCGAAGAGGTAGCAGAAGCTATATTTTATCCAAACAATAAAAAAGGTAAAATAAAAACATCTTTTGGAGATAAATCATTGCAAGGATTATTAGATATGGTACGTTATGCTAGAAAGGATAGTTGATGACGAAAGAAATTAAAGATGAGCAAGGGAATATACTAAGGTCAAAAGAAAGGAGAGGGTTAAAAATAAAAATAAATTAATATATATGTTACCATTAATTTTAGCGGTTGTAGGTGGGTATTTCATTGGTGATTCAATGAAAAATAAGGTGGTATTTGCCGAAGGTGGCGTAATGGATGAGGGTGTAGATTTATTTGAAGACTACAAAAATATCCCTCCAGATGTTCAAGAAATATTAGATAGGCATCAGGACGCATTTATGGATGGTGATTATATAGGTTTAGGAGAGGCTTTGGATGACCTTGAAAATATAGGATATACTTTTGAGTTTTATGTAGATGGCGGCGCATACGATTTAAGGCAAATTGGTCAACGTGGTAAGAGCGAACAAGAAAGTGCCGAATACTATGGGGGTAACTACGAAGAAGGTGGAGAGATAAGTCGCTCAAATCAAGAAATGGTATCTAGTCAAGTAAAAGCAATTAAGCATCATGCGGACGAGTTATCTAATATAATTACCGATAAAACGCCAATTGAGGCTTGGGTTGTTGCTAAGGTAGAAAGGTCTGAAACCGATTTATCCGATGTTACACATTATTTGGATGGATTGAAATATGGCTATGGTGGAATGATGGATGATGATGAAGACGGAGAAGATTATGACATTGTTATAGTTTACAAAGATAATGAAGATGGAGGCAAGAAATATAGAGAAAGGTATTTTGATTTGAATGCACCTTCATTTAGAAAAGCTAAATCAAAGGCAATAAGGTTATGGGAAGAAAAGTACGAAGATTCAGATTTAGAGATTATAGAAATACTTAGTCATGATGATTACCGAAATAAATATATAAAATTTACGGATATGACAACAAAGCAGGGGTATTAATTAATAAAACAAAAAAAGAGAAAATAAATGTTAGCTTACGGAAACCCAAATAGAACACTACTGCCATACTTGAACCAAGAAAGTTATCTTGATTCATTGTTAGATGAATTGAAAGGATACGATTATCCAGATAATAATTCGCAGTATGTAATTGATGAAATAAATACGTTAATTACAAAAACAAATTCGGTAACGGAAAATGTAGAGGTGCAGGAAGCGTTTAAAATATACGATACTGGCTTTGAAAAATACATAGCAGATACTTTTTTAAAAGTTGGCGTTGAAGAGGATATTTTAGCAATTTTAATGGAAATAAGAAATGATATTATGCCATTAGTAATTAAACTAAAGTACCACTATCAAAGAATTAGACCTAATCAATTGGCTTGTATGCTTAAAATGCCATTGTATGTTTACAAATCATTATCGGCAGATACGCCATCTTACCCTAGTGCGCACACTTTACAATCAAAATTGTATTGCGAAGTTTTGGGTAATAGATACCCAGAGTATTATAAAAAATTACAAGATTTAGCACAAAATATTTCCGATAGCAGATTATATATGGGGCTTCACTATCCATCCGATTGTGAGTTTGCTTTATATATAGCTGAAACTGTAATAAATAATGCGGACTTTAAACGAAAATACCAACTATAAAATTTATATTTGCCGAAAGTAAAATTAAATGCTAATAAGCCAAAAGGAGAAAATAATCTTTCTTATTCCACCTAAAACTGGTGGAACTTCACTACATAAATGTTTAATTGATAGCGGCATTGAGGTAAGTACCTATGCCTATAAGCATTTGTTTTTATCGGAGGTAGTAGATGTATTTAGGATAAAAGATATTATAGCATATAAAATTGTTCAAATAACTAGAAATCCTTATACAAGATTCTGTTCCGTATATTATAACCAGCTTAAAGTAATCCAAAAAATATTTCTAAATGGGTTGGATGAAATGACAATTAGTGAATTTTCGCAACACTTTTTAAAGTCTTTAAATACCGATGACTTTATACAAAACTTTTATGAGGATTCTGAATTTATAAATTCGTTAGTCAATCCAAGAAATAGTTGGGGAGGGGCTAGGGGACTTTTACCGCAAAATAAATGGAATGATTTAGGTTTAAATGTATCTTTTTTAAAACTAGAAGATATATCAAAAGATGTAAATTATTTATCAAATCATATTGGTTTAAATTTAATCAATATGGAAGTTAAAAAAGCTAATGTTAAAAATAAAGAATCATATAGTGGAATTTTAACTGACGATGTAAAAAAAATTATTAAAGAAGTTTATAGAGAAGATTTTTTAAAATTAGGATATGATTAAAATAAAGAATGTAAGAGATATTGGATACTTATTCCACTATTCTCATTTTTTAAGTGATTGTTTAATACCAGAAATAGGAAAAGACATACATAATTACGATTTAGTTATAAGACCAAAATATTTAAGTCAAGCATTAGGTAATTTCACTTCTTTATATGAATTTATAATGGATGTTGAAAATATAGAATTACCTATTGAGGAATATGATAAGTTAGACATTGAAGAAAAGGTAATTGTTGGATGTAATGGTGTTTATGATAATTCATTGATATATAAATCAAGTAAATATATACTTTCAAGGTATAACATCAAAAAAAGTAAATATTATCCACCAGTTATAATAATTGATAGAGGGGAAAGGGTAGAACTTATAAAAAATGATTTATCTGAATATGGCATTGACCCTGAATATAAATCAGACCAATTTTTTAATGATAAATATTTGGCAAATGGTAAAGAGAGAAGGGAAATAAATAGTATGGATGGAGTAAGGAGTTACTTAGATAGTAAAAGAGTTCCTTATAAAACTTTAATCTTAGAGAATTTGCCATTTGAAGAGCAGTTGAAATATTTTCATAATGCAAATTTGGTAATTGGTGCACATGGTGCAGGTCTTTGCAATTTAATGTTTTGTAAAAAAAATACAACCGTTGTTGAAATACTACCACTTAGATTGCCAATGAATATTATTAAAAATTCTTTATATTGGTTTAAAAACATATCACATAGTAGTAATTTGAAATATTATAGTGTGTTAGATAGCATTCAAGAAATTACAAATTTATTAGATGGATTACAAGCAAATAGAATATAAAGTATTTCAAATAGGATTCAATAGATGTGGAACTACTTCTTTATATGAGTTATTTAAAGGCTCTGGATATAAGTCCGTACATTATGGTAAAGGATGGTTGGCTAGAAAGATGAAAGACAACATAATTAAGAAAATAGATTCAACCGCATATCCCGAAACCCATAAAGTATTAGATGGAGTTGACCAATTTACTTTCTATTCCGATATGGAAAGTGTATATGACTTCAAGCCTGTTTTTGCATACGTTTTCTTTAAAGAGTTGTATTATGATTATCCTAATGCTAAATTTATTTTAAATTATAGACCATTTTATGATTGGGTTAATTCAAGATTAAATTTTAGCGATAAATACAAAGCTAGATTTTTGAAAAATACAGGTATTTTAGATATTGCTCCAAAAGAAACTTTGTCTGCTGAAGATAGGACTTTTTGGGATTCTAAAATAAATGAAAACTTATTTGATAATTGGCAGCATCACTATAATTCACATATTGCTAATGTTTTAGATTTTTTCAAGGATAAGCCAGATAGATTATTAGTATATGATTTATCTAAGGATAGTTCGGATAAGATATTTAATTTCTTTTCCGACTTGGATTTAGATAGGAATTTATGGGGGCAGCATAACAAAAGTAAAAATGGCAATACACCTTAATCAAATACCCAAAGAGGTTAGAGATAGGCTTGGACTAAAAGCGCCCCCAGCATATAAGCAATTTTGGGCGCAAGTAGGCGACAAGCAGCCTATATACTTTCGTTCGGAATGGGAGTTTTACTATTCATTATTCCTTGAAAAATTAAGGCAAGAAAATAAAATAAACGATTGGAAGCATGAGCCTAAGTGTTTTTGGTTTAATGATATAAAGCGTGGTGTTAGGTCTTATCTACCTGACTTTTGCGTTACACATAAGGACGGTAGCGAAGAGTGGAGTGAAGTAAAAGGGTTTTTTGACGCTAAGTCACAAACTAAAATGAAACGAATGGCTAAATACTACCCAGAAGTTAAAATAAGATTGGTAGGTGCGGATTGGTTTAAGCAAAACATAAAAGCCTGTAAAGCATTACAACCACTTTTATCTAAGCGTGTAGAAAAGACACTTTAAAAATGTTAAAATGTTGTTAATGAATAAAATTAATTATATTTGGCGTGCGAAAATAAATAAAAATGAAATTATCTTCTTCTATATCAAATTTAATTTTTGATGAACTATTTAGCACAATAGAATCTATTGGTTGCGACAAAGTTATCAAAACGCTTCAAGATGCTAAACTAAACTCATTAGAGGTTAATGATTTAGACATTGACTTTGTCATCACTTCGGTAAGCAATGTTGCATCAATATCAAAAGAAAGAATAATATACGGTAAGGAAAGAACTGATGAAAGGAAAATGGCATTGGCACTTTGTGTTTATTTCATAAAGAATGAATTTTTTTATTCTTATGGTGAAATGAAAAGAATTTTCAATAAGGATGAATCGGCATTGAGTAGGTATAATTCAATAGTTGATAATAGACCAGATAAACCAAAAACATCATTCGATAAAACATTGGATACATATTTCAAGAAAATAAATTTATTAATCACAGAGAAAAAAATAAATAATGGCAAGTAAGTACGATGGTTCGGTAGTAGAACCAGAAGAAAGAAAACAAGCATTTGAGGACATTGACTACAATCCATTGGATGAAGCGGTTAATGAGAAAACGTATTCGCAAGGTAATGCAACGGCAGATGCGGCTGATTTGAGCAAGCCAATTGCAGAACCAAGTTTTTCACCACCACCAATTAATACAAGACCACAACAACAAGAGCAAAAGAAAAGAGAGCCAATAAATCCAGAGATGAATAATTTATCTAAGAAGGATACCGAAATGGCTGCTGGACACATGGCTAAAATGATGTTGGACGGTTATGCGTTTATGCACACTTTGGGTAATAAGGCATTAACTGTTTCCGAAAAGAAACTTAACAAGCTACAATCGGAGGGAGAATTGAACCTTAATGCCATGATTGACTACGATTATGGTAAAAAAGTATCCGCTGGTGAGTTCTTTAAAGAATACAATGAGCAAGTTGGGCAAGTCCTAAAGGTTAGTGATGAATTTAGGGAAGAGGTTACACCAGTTTTAGAAAGGGTATTAGCCAAGCGTGGAGTTGGTATGACCGATGAGCAATTGCTAATGTTTATTTTCGGTAAGGATATTGCAATGAAAGGTTTGATATTTGTACAACAAAAGGCGCAATTGAATCAAATGATTCAGTCGATTAAAGAGGCTTCAACTTCTCAATTTGCAGAACAAGCACCAAGACCACAACCACAACAACAACCCGAACCGCAAGCGCAACAACAACAACCGCAGCCAGACTATGCGCAAACCGAAGAGTACCAACAAAATGAAGCACCAAAATCTAGTGGTGGTGGCATTAAGCCAGATATAATTGTACTGCCTAAAAAAAGAAGAGGCAGACCTAAACTTTAAAAAATAAAATTATGGGTAGAGAACCGCTACTTATGGTAGGGATAGGTAAAAAGGGAGTAGGTAAAAGTTTTACCACCGAAAAAATGATTAAGCAATATGTGGCTGGAAACCCATTAAAGGGTATTCCACCCCGTAGAGCATTAATATTAGATGTAAATGATGAGTACACCGCATATAAGGCTATAAGACTTCAAGATGTTCCATTATTCTCTATGCACCCTATTATAGAGGCTAGAAGGATAAGACCTTTTTTAGATACGGGCAAGAAAATGTCATTGAATGAAATTGCTGATGCTTTATTTGTTGTATTAGATACATTTAAGAATGGACTATTACTAATAGAAGATGTAAATAAATACATATCCGATACTATGCCAAACGATTTGGTAGGGGCTATATGTACAAATAGGCATATTGGAGTTGATATTATATTGCATTATCAATCTATTGGTCGCATCACATCAAAGGTGTGGCAAAACGTTAATGTAATTCGGTTACATAAATTTACAGATGCGGTAAAAAGGCATAAGCATAAGTTTGAAGATAAATTTGAGTACCTATCTATTGCGGAACAAATGATAAACTACAAGTATCAAAATGGAGATAAAAGGTTCTTCTTATTTGCAGATATTGATAACGAAAAGATTTATGGTAATTTTTCCGATGCCGATATGGAGTTTGCCGTAAATAAGTATATAGAAAGTAATTATGTCAACCTAATAAATCCGATGCTAAATTCAAGGGATACGAATGGTAAAAAAACATATACTCCACAAATAGCTATGCAGGAAACAAAAAAAAGGCTAATGAATTTTAGGAAATAGGTATGTAAAAACAACATATATTAAGTATAAATAATGCAGTTGCATTAAAAAAAGGGTGAATGTCTTGATGATATTCACCCTTTTTATTTAGTTAAGAACAAAAAAGCACTCTAAATTTGACAATGAAAGGTCAAAGTAAAGTTCTTTATATAAGTATTTAGCGGTATTTAATCTGTATTAAATATTTAAGAATATGTAAAGTTTAGAATGTAACATAGGGATACCTTAATCGAAGTTTGTTTTGAAATACCTAAAAGGTTGGTTTTTGTAAATCAATTAATAAGTATCGGAAAATACATGGACAATAAGAATATTCTTAAAATGGCATTTCAAAGGTTAGAGGATACTTAATAACGATTTGTGTGTTGACACATAATGAAAGATTGAAACCCCCGAAACAAAAAGCAATCAAATTCAATCAATCAACAAATTTTTTAAAAACAAAACAAAACAATTTTATTATGTCAGTTAGAAATTATATCCAAGAAGCACGCCAACAAGCCAGCCAAAAATACATGAGCTGGAACGGTCAACAACAACAACACATGAACTACACAGGAAACACTGATTTCGCTAATGTTGGTAATGTTCAAAGATTAGCAACAGGTGGAACTGGTAACAACGCTCCACAATCACAGCCGTACATCATTACTATTAGTAATGCTTCTGCGACTTCAGTAAGTAACTTTGACGTATTAGGTGCTTACACCTACATCAACTCTACTGGTTTTACTAATGGTAGCTTGACTTTATCTGGTGTTACTATCTCTTCAGCAATTGCTAACGTGAACTACCAACAGTTCCTTTATCAATCAATGAACCAACCTTTTAGCGTAGGTCTTACTTACATCGAAAGCGTATCTGGTTCTTCTGCACAGATTAGCCAAACTTTCACCTTGAATACTCAAGATGCGAATGGTAATCAAATGTTAAGAACTATTGTTCCTACAATTGACCCTTACCAGCAGCAGTCAACTATCGTTGCAGTTAAGCAATTGTATAGCATTGACGGTTTTACAAAGTTGACTTTCGGTACTATCGCTGCAAGTGTTGTTTTCCGTGTTCACTTCTACCCAAGCACAAATATCAATTTGGCTTCTGGTTTGCAAGGACAATCGGTAGCTCAAAGCTATGGCAACCCGAACATCACTGGTGTTCCGACATACATTCAAGGATAATCCGCAAATGTAAATAACCAAAATTGGGGGGCGATGAAGTTTCAAACTCACGCCCCCTTTTTTAATTAAATAAAAAAAAAATAAAATGACTATTACAAAAAACACTAAAATAATTATAGGCGTTGCTTTATTAGGAACTGCTGGTTACTTATATTGGAAATCAACGCAAAAGAAAGAAGTTACTTGTACTGCTCCAAAGGTTTTAAATGATGCAAAAACTGCTTGTGTAGATGCACCTACCCCACCTGCTGCTACTGCCTAATAAATAAAAAGTTAAAAGATGAATGTTTATCTATATATAGCTGAAAGTAATCCTGATGATGCTTATCAAATTTGCCAAAAGTATGGATACTTTGACCTTAGAACCATTAATGACCTTAGTGATTGCCTACGTTTAATTGTAGCGCAAAATGGCGAAAGTGCGTTTAATGAAATAATGCAATTACACCCCGATAGGCAAGTTATTATTGATGAGGTTGTAGATAAAACAAAAGAAAAGCCAGAGCCGCCAATAGAAAATGTTAAATCATTAGACGGTGGTATGGTAGAGGTAGAGCCTAAAGCGGTAGAAAGTTGCTCTTGCAATAAAAATGCAGAAGGAGATAAGCCTAGCCCTTTAGTTAATCATACTAATCTTTATATATTAATAGGTTCTTTAGTAATTGCTATGGCAATAGTTGTTTCAATAAAAAATAAATAATATGACAAAAGGATTTGCAGACCAGCCGATAGGCGGTGGGATAATACAGCGTTTGAACTCAAAAAATACCGATATGACAGCTAATAGCATTGGTTTTAGCCCCGCACCACTTTTTGCAAATGCAAATGGTGATATTTTTTCTCCAATAGAGGGGAAGGTTTTTGCAAACGCTAGTGGACATAGGAATTTCGATTTTGGGAATCTATTTGGTACTGGTTTATCTGGTCAATATCTTCTTGACAACGCTTTAAAAATATATAATGAAAACCAAGAAGCGCAAAGACGTGCTAGTGCAAATAATGATGCCATCACATTAGAAAAACTAAAGATTGAGCAAGCTAAAATTGAGTTAGCTATACTTGAAGCAAAAACTAAATTAGAAAAAGAAGAGGCGGCAGGAAAAACTAATTATACTATACCAATATTAGTTACTGGTGGTGTAATTATTTTAGGAATAGGCGCTTACTTTATTTTTAGACAAGTAAAAATAAAATAAAATGGCAGATATAAAAAAAATATTGATATTTTCTGGTATAACTTTAGCCGTTCTTGCTGGTGGTATTTTTGCTTTGAAGGTAATAGATGATAAGAAAAAGACTGACGCACAATCAGAAAGGGATGCAAAAATAGCTGCTCTAAAGGCTATAATTAATAACCCTTCATCAACTCCAGAGGAGAAAGAAGTAGCTAAAAAAGGTATTAAAGATTTACTTGCCGAACCAATTTTAGGAATTGGGTCGGGGTTTATAAACTCCTTTTTTCCACCGAAGAAAGGTGATGAACCGATAAAAGAAAAGCCAACAAAGCCAATACCATCTTGCGTTCCGCCAAAAGTTTTAAATTCGGATAAAACTAAATGTATTGCTACAAATGAGCCACCTACAAAACCAACGCCAACTTGTATAGCACCGAAAGTTTTAAATTCAGGTAAGACTGGGTGCATTAATCCTCCTAAGAAGGACGAGCCTAAAGAGCCTAAAAAACCTGGCGGCGGTGGTGGCGGTGGAAAACCTGGCGGCGGAAGTGGCGGTGGTGGCGGTGGAAAACCAGATGGAGAAAAAGATTATTAAAATATGTACGCAAAAGATTTTTTAAATAAAACAATTATTACCGCTAATAAAGATGCTAATTCATTTTTAAATGAGTATGCTAAAGGTACATTGGCTGGTGCGGCAATAGGTGCTGGTATCGGTTTATTTATAGGGTTTGGAAGGCAAAAGAATCTATTAATGAGTGGATTTATTGGCGCAGTAATAGGTGGTGCAATAACAAGAGTATTTATCAACAAAAAATAAAAAAAAATAATATGAAAAAGAAATTTGCAGGAGAACAAAAAACATTTATGCAATCAACAACAGGTATTGCAATTTCAGTAGCAGTTTTATTTGGTACTATTTGGTTAGTATCTAAGGCTTGGAAAGCTGGTCAAAAAACTGGAATCTAATATGGATACGGGTACATTCAGTTCGCTTGGAGCAATAGTTGGTATTTGGTATGGTGTTTCAAAAAACAAAGGTTTTTGGGCAACGGCTGGGTTCACAATTTTATTTGCAATAGGTGGTACTGCTTTAGGTAGTGTTTACCAATCAATAAAAAAATAAATAAAATGGACAAGAAAACAAAAATTATGTTAGGTGTTGCCGCCATAGGTGTTGCTACATATTTGTATTACCAAAGTACTAAGCCAAAAAACTTGATAAATGCTACGGGTAAGGCGAAACCTAATGCCGCTGTAAAAGCTGCAAGGTTAGCTAAAAAGAAAAATGCGTCTGGTGCTAAAAAGGGTAGATTGTTAAAAAAGAAAATGAATATTACTGGTTCTGGTATCGGTATTCACGCATCTCAAGGTAAATTTGCACCTACTGCAAATAACAAGGTATTTAACAATATTACTGGTACTGGCATAGATATTCATGCAGCGAGAGGTAAATTCAATGCTAGTGGTATGCACATGATGCCTGATGGTTCAATGATGAAAAACTCAATGATGAATTCTGGCGACATATTTACACCTACTGAACAGACCAATGTATTTAATAGTTAATATTAAAAAAAATACTAAAAAATGGATAAGCAATTAAAATTAGCAATTGGCGCAGCAGCCGTTGTTGGTATTGGGTATTATATATACAAAATTAATAAGCCTAAAATTTTGCCATTCGCAGGAGGTAGTTTTTCATATTCTCAAAAAATAGGTAGTGATGGAAGTATGAGCGTTACTCCAAAATTTGCAAATGCTACTGGCTCTTGCCCCGTTGGTGCAACTTATACAATTACTCCAACACTACCAACTGGATTAACCCTTAATTCTACTACTGGTGTTATTACGGGAACGCCTACTGCAATTTTGCCAAGAACTGTTTACACTATAAAAGCTACCAATAGTGGCGGAAGTGCAACGGCAACATGGGCATTAACAGTATCGGCAGTACCGTCACCCAAGTTGGGACTTTATACTCCAGCTACGGTAGTAACTACTAAAAATGGTGCTGCGGTAAATTCTACGATTGTTAATAGCGGTAGTTCTGGGGAGTTTAGTATTTACCCTGCATTGCCATTAGGTATAACAATAGATAAGAATACTGGTACTATAAGTGGCGTAGCAACGGTTACATCACCTCTTACTACTTACACTATTACGGCAAGAACACCACTGATTGTTGAGTTGCCAGCAAGTTCTACCGCTAAATTTACCTTAACGGTTAATGAAGCTATACCAAGTGGAATTAATTACACGGAAACAACCGTATATGTTGGAGGTGCTGTAAATTCAATGCCAAGTTGTATGAGTAGTGCTGCTTCGGCTGATGGAACAAAATCCGCAGATGGTTGTGCTGATGGTTGCGGTAATAGTATGAGTGCTAATGGTGTTAATATGTCTAATAATATATTCTCCCAAGGAAGGTCATTGTACTTATAATATTTTAAAAAAAATGTAAATATAGCGTGTAGATTTAGGTATTTACACGCTATCTTTACATATATAAAAAAATATATGGAAAAATCTGCGAATAAAAGATGGAAAGAAAGTGGTACAACGCTAACTTTTAAACAATGGATTGAGAGAGAAAATAAAAAAGAGCAATCAAAGGAATTAAATTTCGTTTCTTTTGAGCCAGAAAATTTTCGTAATACCGTTGGTGATATTGGAGATACGGCAAAGGAAATATTAGAACGGGGGCAAGCGGAATTAGAAAAACTGCAAGAGGAAATGAAGAAAAATTCTGGTTTTAAGGATAAAGAAGATAAGTCTAAAATATTAGGATTAAATAAAGGCATTGTTATATTCTCTGGTGTAATTATAGTGGCATCTTTAGGGTTTTATTTTTACTCAAAATTTAAAAAGAAAAATGGATAAAAATAAATACATATATGCAGGTATTTTATTATTTGCAGGATTAGTTATATATAGTTCAACAAGGAAAATTGAAATGGAGGAGGTTATAGACCCATCTGGTCAACTTGTTTCCGCAAATGGTGATGGGGTGAGTAAAAGGTTACCTATTTTTTTACAACCGCCCAATAGGTTATCCGAAGGTGAAGAGTATAAACCATCTTTGCTAAAGAAATCATTAACAGGAATTAGTTTAAAACCAAGATTTGACAGAAGATGATTATAAAAGTTCCTACAAAATACGAAGAATTAACACTTGTTATTAGGCTTTTTGCGCACGAAAAAGTTAATATAAGAATTAAAGTTTTAGACCCAAATCAGAGTAATACTATATTTACGGATAGAACGCAGATAATTGAAGGAGAAAGCTCATTTTTTGTCCGTATGCCAGTATCTTCTAATGAAGTTTTGGTATATATATATAATGAAGATAATGGTAATCTTAAAAATGGGGAAGATAAAACTTTTGAGTTAGAATCAATTGATAAAGAACCGCTTGAAAAGAAATTAGATGTTATTGATTTCGCAAATCCTTATGTAAAAAGTTTTGTAAACTTCGCAACAAGGTTTTGTTACAATGCAGGTAGTTTGCCAAGTGGCGATTATGTTTCCGATGATAAAAAGTTTCTTATAAAATATTCTACAACTATTTCGGATAACGGCGTTGAGCAAAATACGCCAGCTAGAATAGATATAAGCAATGGTGTAATTGAAATTTCAAAAAGGCAATATTTAGATTATAGCATACCTAATAGAATGGCTATTTTATTGCATGAATTTTCCCACGTTTATCTAAATGACAACGTAGATGACGAAGTGGAAGCCGACCTGAATGGTTTATTGATTTACTTAGGACTAGGTTACCCACGCATTGAGGCTTTTGAAGTATTTGCAAAAACATTCGATGGTGCGCCAACGGAACAAAATAAAATTAGATATGACAAAATTGTTAACTTTATAGACGATTTTGAGAATCAAAAAATAGCAAGTATTTAAGCGTAGTAATTAAAATAAAAAAAATGGATAAGAAAAAAATAATAAACATTGCGGCGATAGTAATAGGCGGTTTTATAGCTTATAAACTTATAACAAAGAAATCCGATTCGAGTACTAGCGACAACGGCGGAGGTACTGGAGGTGGCGGTAATGAAGGTGGAGGCACTGGTGGTACTGGCGGTGGTAGCGGTAGCGGTTTAAATTACACATCATTAGCTAATGATATATTTGCAGCTTTTGATGGGTATGGTACTAGAGAGAGTAATATTTATGACACTTTTTCACTTTTGAAATCCGATAAGGATTTTGATGAATTAGTTAAAGCCTATGGTGTAAGGGAAATTAGTAGCGGTAAATGGAATTGGAGCGAAAACTTTACTGGTGATTTAATTGGGGCTATAAAAAATGAATTAACTACTTCTGAAATTGAAAAAGTAAATGAAACATTGAAAAACAATGGAGTTTCAAAAAAAATAGTATAAATCATGCAAAAAGGAATTTATAAATATTATACCGAATTACCTACTTATGCAAAAGGAGTAGTTGTTATTGGTATTACTGGTGCAGCTATATTTTTGGGATATAAGTTATATAAGAAATTATCACCTTCCCAATCTGAAATTGATGCCGCTAAATTAATAAATAATGTTACAAATGATATTGATAAATTTAAAGCGCAAAATTTAGTACAAACATTCCCAGATGCTAATTATAATACATTCGCAAATACAATATACGAGGGTATGAGGTATGCGGTTGGGGATGATTATAAAACAGTTGTAGCTACTTGTAAAAAAATGCAAAACGCTTTAGATGTAGCATTATTAATAAAGGCTTTTGGTACAAAACAGAATTATGTTTTTGGTATCGAGGCTGGTACGCCAATGGATATGTTAACATTTGTTAAATTGGAACTAGGTAATGAATGGTGGTTTGGTGATAAGGTTAAGGATATTAACGATAATTGGACGGCAAAAGGAATACCATATAGAATATAAATAATATGAAAAAAGCATTAATAACAACTGCAATTTTAGGTGGAGTAGGTCTTTTAGGCTACTCCATTTATCGTTTTTACAAAAAGCAATTTGATTTGCTTAAAGATTTCAAGTATGAAGTTTTAAGTTTCAATATTGACCAACTAACGCTAAATAACGTAACTGGTAAAATCAACTTTAGATTCTACAGTATGAGTGATATTGAAATTATGGTAAATGAATTTTATATGACATTTGGTTTTAATAACGAAAATATTGGATACATAAAAGATTCTGGTATAGCGCATTTGATACCTGCAAATGGTTATAATGACTTAGAGTTTGAGTTTCAGTTAAATCCGCAATTTATAATTAAAAATGCTGTGGATATTATAGCATACGCAACCAAACAAAAAGATGCTACAATTACATTAGACGGTAATATTAGTGTTTCTAGTGGGTTTGTTCATGTAACAGTACCAATCAATTGTAATTGTAGTATTGCGAAATTAGATTGCGCTTGTTAATTTGTTAAAGTCGTTATATTTAAGTAACTTTCGGCATTAAATTAATTGCTAAAAGTAAAATTAAAAACATGATTGACTTTATTCAAAATGAAAGTAAAAAAATGATGTATAAGTGCTGTGAAAAGTATGCGGCAAAAAAAAACATCAGTATTGATGACGTACAATTAATATTAGGTTTAAATGATGAGGGCAATACTTATACCCTATGCGAAAAATATGTTCGTAAGGAAAATTATACCATAATGCAAGTTTTAGGTGTAAAAATTGACTTCTTAGGTTATAGCCAATTAGCCCCACCCTTTATTTTAAAATCATTAATAAAGTTTGCGGAAAAACATGGCATTGAGTTTGAAAAGGTAAACGTAATGTGCGTTCCTTGCAAAGATGAAAAGGGTAAAAATGACATTCAGCTATTTGTTTATAACGATATGGCTTATGTAGAAACTATAACATTTGAAGAATTATTTAGTGAAGACGATTTTACATTACCACAATAAAATAAATAAAATATGGAATTTTGGACATACACACTCACAAGCGGTAGCTTGCAAATTAATAGAGTTGACGGAGCGCAATTCATTTCTATTCAGACTGATTCAACTTCTGGTCAGGCAACTGTTTTAGGCGGTATATCTTTTAAAGATGAACCTGCTAATGCCGTAACACTTACCGCTGGTCAAGGCGTAAATTTTTCGTCATCAAGCCCTGCCTCTCCCTTAAATGGTATTACTGTAACTTGGGTTGGTGGAAGTGTTGATATTATTGTAGGTTTCTAAAAAAAAATAATGGCACAATTCGGCGATAGAAATAGTGGATTTTTTGGCGCAAATAATACTGGCGGCGGTGGTGGTGCTTGTCCTATTGTTATACTCGGTGCTGGTAATTGTTCTACTTTAAGGTGTGGTTCGATAAATACTGCTTCTGGTACTTATAGCACCGTTTTTGGGTGTAATAATAGCGTTTCATCAAACTGCTCCACAATTTCTGGGGGTAGTGATAATGTCATTGCAAATTCTCTACTTTCATTTATTGGGGGTGGTGATGCTAATACAATAAGTACCTATTCTAATTCATACAATGTAAATACTATCGGTGGGGGAAGTGGTAATTCTATGAGCTGTTATGCCTATTATTCAACAATAGGGGGAGGAAGTGGGAATATTACTACAAGAGGTATTACAACAATAGCTGGTGGGGCGACTAATAGCACGAGTGAATGTTATTCAACCATTGGAGGCGGCAGTAGTAATTCCGCTACTAATTTTTATGCCACTATTAGTGGGGGGCTATCGAGTACCGCTTCTGGATTTTATAGCACTATTGGTGGTGGGGAATTAAATACCGCTAGTGGATATGGCTGGAGTACCGTGTCTGGGGGTTCAACAAATAGTGCATCTTACGAATTTGCCACTATCGGTGGCGGCAGTAATAATGCGGCTTCTGGTTTTTATAGCACTATTGGAGGAGGTTTTTCAAATGCTTCTTTAGGTTGTTATTCTATTATTTCGGGCGGTAACGATAATACGAATTGTGGGGATAACTCCGTTATTTCTGGTGGATTGACAAATACAATTTTTAGTTTAAATCAAAGTATTGGTTGTGATGGTATTGTTTTTGGTTCGGCAAATTCTTTTATAGGGGGTGGTTCATTAAATTATATCAATCATTCTATTGGCTCTAATTCTACTTTTATTCAGGCTTATGGATACAACTCAATAAGTGGTGGTTATAATAACTATGTTGGTGCAACTCTTTGTGGAGAGAATAGTGATTTTAATAGTGGGTTTAGTACAATAGGTGGCGGAGGAAATAATACAATCGGTAGTAGGGTCGGTGTTAATGGTTGTTATTCAAATTCTACAATAAGTGGCGGTTATGAAAATTGCATTAGTGAGAAATCTGTTACAATAAGTGGCGGTTATAATAATACTGCATCTGGATATAATTCTACGATTGGTGGAGGGTTTACTAATAATGCTAGTGGTTCATCTTCCACAATTTCTGGCGGTTACGAAAATACGGCTTCTAATAATAAGTCAACTATTGGTGGCGGATGTCAAAATATTTCTAGTGGTTGTTGCTCCACAATTGGAGGGGGGTACGCAAATACATCAAGCGGCAACGGTAGCACTATAACTGGGGGATATTCAAATAGTGCTTCCGCTATTTACAGTTCTATTATAGGTGGTAGATTTGGATTGGCATATTTATATGGTCAGACATCAAATGCAAGTGGAGAATTTGCGGCACTAGGAGATAGTCAAATTTCAAATTTAGTTGCTCGAAAGTCTGCTGCATTAACTACTGCGGCTACTTCTATATTGTCTTTAGATGGAACGGGTACAACTAATTTAATAATACCAAGTGGCTCAAATAGACTATGGAATGTACTTGTTCAATATGGCGCAGTAGTTGTGTCAAAAACTGGGACTGCAACTGGAGTAAACATAGGTGATGTTAAAACACACATTGATTTATTTAATTATAAATTAGTTGGCGGCGTTGGTACGGTATCAACAATCACAAGTGCTGCTAACCACAATGACGCTTCAATGGCAACCGCTGATATGACTTATGCGAATAATGCTGGCTCTTTACAAGTAACATTTGTTGCACCTACATTTACAGGCGGCGGTACGGTAACATTTAGAACAACGGCAAGAATACAATTAACAGAAGTGGCTTGGTAAAATATATATATATGTCAAACTTTGGGAATAGAAATACGGGTTTTTTTGCTGCTACGGGTGGTGGTGGCGGTGCGTCATCTTCCATAGTAATACTTGGGGGTGGGGCAGGCTCTACTTTAAGATGTGGCGTAAATAATACCGCTAGTGGTACTTATAGCACCGTTTTTGGTTGCTCAAATACGGCATCAGGTTGCTATTCTAGTATTGTTGGAGGTAGGGGTAACAACACTTGCGCATTTGCCGATTCTTTTATTATAGGTAGTAATATATCCGCTACTGCGGCTTGCACTACTTTTGTAAATAATATAAGTGGTGGTGTGGCTAATTTTACAAATAGTGATTATAATACTTGTGCAATATCGGCTACTCAAAGTGGTCAGTATGCCCAAGCAATAAGAGGTACTAATAGTGGTAATTATTCATGTGGAATATTTGGGTGTTCAACTGGAGATAGTGGATATGGCGGTTATTTCCAAGACAATTCTTGCGGTGGGGGGTATGGATTAGCTGCATATTCACAAAAAGGTATTGGGTTGGATACTAGGTCAAGTAGTGGGTATAATCACGCTATAATAGGCGATTGCTCTAGTAATAAGGGTATTATAGTTAAGCAGAGTGGGTTTACTTTATTTGGAACAAATACTGATAACCTTGTTGACAGGGTACAAGTTAATGGAACTTTATCCGCTAACAATGTTGAAAAATTAGTAACACTAACTTCAAATGTTGTAAATAATAATGCGGTTGCAAACACGATTCAGAATATTACAGGAATGTCGTTCCCTTTAGTTGGCGGAGCTACATATCAATTTAGGGCGGTATTAGCATATAATTCAGCGGCTACTACAACGGGGGCAAGATTTTCCGTTACTGGCTCGGCTTCACCAACATCCCTAAACTATACATCAACATATACACTAACGGCAACTACACAAACATTAAACTACGCAACTGCTTATGACATACCTGCTGCTTCAAATTTAACTTCGTTAACAACGGGTAATGTTGCAATGATTTTTGGTCAAATAACGCCTTCGATTAGTGGTACTTTCTTTTTAAGGTTTGCAAGTGAAGTGGCTAATAGTGCTATAACCGTATTAGCTGGTAGTAGTTTAAGATATTTACAAGTTATTTAATATAAAATATAAAAAAATGATAATAGCACAATTACCAACACCAATTCAAGCATTTGGTAAATTAATTACGGAAGTTTCTTGGAGGGTTAATTACCCAGAGAATTTATTGTATTATATATTAAATACATCGGAGGGTGTTTTTATAAAAGATGGAAATTGGAATGTCCCAACGGAAGTAGTAAACACTTGGTGCGTGGATGATAGCGTTGTAAGTAATGCACTAATAAGTGCAGAACCTTGGAATAATTAATATTAGTTAGTATGTCAAACTTTGGAAATAATTAAAAACATTAATTTTACAAAAAAACAAATAATATGGCAAATTGGAGTACACTACACATCTTTGGATTCGGAGATGTTCAAGTAATCGCTAAAGAAGGCGGTAAAACAAAGAAGGCAACTGATTTAACAAAGCTGCAAGAAGTAGTTGATATGATTTGGGCGCAAAAACCTGCTGATAATACTAGCACAAAGCAGCATCACGCAATTAATATATTTAAAGGTATGTTTGCCGATTGGCAAAGTAAAGTAAAGGGGGAGAAAGGTTTTAGAGCGCAATATGATAAATTAGCCGCAGATAAAATTGAGGCTTTAGTTAATGAAGTTTTAGCTTAATTTTTTTAGGCTTATTAATATCCATGGTTTAAGGTAAAATACTTTAAGTCATGGATTTTTTTTGCATTTAACTTTATTTTAACTAAATTTACGTTTTAGAAAAAATAAAATAAATACTATGAATCTAGTTTTCCAAATTGACGGGGGGATTGGTAAGTGCATTGCAGCCACCGCCGTTTGTGCTGCTATTAAGAAGCAGTATCCCGATGATGATTTAATCGTCATTTCAGGTTACCCAGAAGTTTTCATTAACAACCCAAATGTTAAAAAAACATTGCAGTCGGGTAACATCGCTTACTTCTATTCGGACTATATTGATAATAAGGAGTACAAGTTATTTTTCCACAATCCTTATGTAGAAACAGATTTTGCGAAACAAGAAAGACACTTAATAAAAGTTTGGTGTGAAATGTTTCGCATTAAATACAATGATGAATTGCCCGAATTGTTTCTTACCCAAAGAGAGTTAGATTTTTTCCAAAAGAAATACTCATCCGATAAGCCAATTATGGTTATGCAAACCAATGGTGGGTTTAACAAAGATTTAAAATATAGTTTTGCAAGGGATATGCCTTCGTGTGTGGCTCGTGAGGTTATTGAGCATTTTGCACCTAATTATAATATCGTTCATGTACGGAGAGAAGACCAAATTGGTTATGAAAATACAACACCACTATTAGCAGGATTTAGAGAGGTTTTAGCGGTTACTTTACTTTCAACTAAGCGTTTACTTATTGATAGCTTTTTACAACACGCTTGTATGGCATTAAACTTGCCATCTACGGTTTGTTGGGTAACTACAAGCCCTACCGTTTTTGGTTATGGTATTCACCACAATATTTTATCAAATCCATTTACTCATAAACCAGAGTTGCGTAATTCATACATCACTAAAATAAATATTGGTGGCGACCCTATTGAGTTCCCATACAATAGCGAAAGCGAAATTTTTGATGTACAGAAAATAATCGCATCATTGGAAAGTGAATAGTTAACTTATTAGTTAACATTTTAAGAGAAAATAATAACCTTTAAGTTTAAAAGTGAAATTATGGTAGATAGAATATTCTTTCAAAGCAGTATGCCTCGTAGTTTGTCAACTACATTGCAAAATTTAATAGGTCAAAACCCCGATTTTTATGTTACACCTACAAGCGGTATGCTTGAATTATTATTTGGTGCAAGAGCAAACTTTTCTAATTCACCAGAGTTTAAAGCACAGGATTCTAAATTAATGAAAAATGGCTTTGCTGGTTTTTGTAAAGGTGGCATTGATGGCTATTTTAATGCGATTACAGACAAAAAATATGTTTTAGATAAAAGTCGTGGTTGGGGAGTTTATAAAGGATTTTTGGATAGTTTCTATCCCGATACGAAGGTTATTTGCATGGTTCGTAATTTAAAAGATGTTGTTGCATCTTACGAAAGTATTTACCGCAAAAATCAACATACTCACGATAAAATAAGAAACGATTCCGATGGTCGTGGCACAACCGTACATAAAAGAGTTGATGAGTGGATGCACCCCACTAATACAATAGGTAGAGCAATGGAGCGTATCTTTGAAATGATTAGATTAGGCTATGCCGATAAAATTCTTTTTGTAAAAGCGGAAGATTTATGCTTGTACCCAGAAACGGAAATGGCAAGGATATATAATTATTTAGATATACCTTATTTTGAACACGATTTCGATAATATTAAGCAAATAACAATCGAAGATGATAGCGTTTATGGGTTATCTAGTGATTTACATTCTATTAGACCTAAGTTAGAAATGAAACCATCAAATGCTGATGCTATTTTAGGTAAGGATATTTGTAAATGGTTAAGCGAAAATTACAAATGGTATTACGATAAGTTTAAGTACAATAAATAATAAAAAAGCCACCCTAAAAAGTGGCTTTTTTTTTATGTAACAATACACAAAATATTTAATCCACTACGCCAAACAGAGCCGATAGGTAAGCCTGCTGGACTTGTAGGTATATTCATTATACTCAAATTATTTACGAAGGTTGTACAATCCCTATTTGCAATTATGTTATTACCCATTATGTGTACGATGTAACAACTATTGGTATTGTTATTTTCTCCGCCCAAAATTGCGGAGTAATCATTAGAGGCTATTAAGTTACTATCTCCACCGCCTATTGCCGAATAAGTAGCAGCTAAACTAGAATTATTTTTACCACCCAATATGGTTTCAGTGCCACTAGCGGTATTGTTGCTACCATAAGCAACACCATAAGCACTTGCGGTATTCATATATCCACTTAAAGTTGAAAATAACCCAGTTGAAGTATTATTTTTACCACCTAATATAAAACTACCTATATTATTTGAGCAACAACCATAAATCAAATTAGCTTCTCCACCACCAATTATAGAGCAATCCCCACATACTCTATTTGATATTCCACCACCAACATAAGAATAGCACCCTAAACCTACCGAACTATAAATTGAATTAGTAGAACCACCACCAATATTAGAACATTCATTTGTTTGAATATTATATTGCCCACCACCTATATCGCTATAATTGCCGATATTGTTATTATTTGAGCCGCCAGATATTGAACTAAAGCAAGCAGAAATTGAGTTGCAATTAAACCCAGTTATAGAAGAAAAATACCCTGATATTGTATGAAATTGACCACCTAATATATTGCTATTTTCTACACCCGTTTCACTAAAAATTGAAGAATTTGAAGAGCCTAAAATTGTAGTGCTACTTGTTGTTGAGTTTCCACATCCACCTAGAATTGTACCAAAAGTAGTATTACAATTATTAATGCCGCCTAATATTGTTGCCCAGTTACCATTAATGTCATTATTTTTACCACCACTTATTACATTTAAAACAGCTTCTCCATCGCCCAGCATATTATTCCCATATCCCCCCGATATAGTTGAAAATTGGCTAAATGAATTATTGTTTCTAAGTCCTCCACCTATTGTATTGCCTAAACTATAATACCCACTCCCAGTAGTATTGCAATAGCCGCCGCTTATTGTTTGAAAACAAGAGCTACCACCTTCTTTATCACCAGCATAATTTAATTGCCCACCACCGATTGCTGAAAAACCGCAACCGTTTGTAGGAACAGTTGGTATTATATTGCTACCACCACCCAATATAGATGAGCCGTATTGCGAAGCTGTATTACCCACCCTATTAACGGATTGACAACCACCGCCAATTGGCATCACACCAACGAATTGTAATTGCCCAGATATAGTTACGCCATTTTGCAAAGCAGGTATAATTGCTTGGTCTAAATATATGTTTTCTATTAAAGGAAGTTGTGATATTTTACAATCAGGCATATTATATTAAATTAAGGTACAATACATAAAATAGTTCCACTACGCCAAACAGAGCCACTTGGCAACCCCGTATCACTCGTTGGTATATTTAGTATTGATAAATTATTTACAAAAGTTGTACAACTTCTATTTGCAGTAATGCTACTACCAGAAATCATTACACATGAATTACTATTTGTTATGTTATTACAGCCACCTAATATTGCTGAATTTGGTGAGTTTAAATTTATTACATTATTTGAACCCCCTAGAATTACACCAAAATTTGAATATATCTCGTTAGTAGTGCCGCCACCTATAATTGAGTATGTAGAGTTAGTTGATATTGTACTTGAAGTTCCGCCAGCTATTACTGATTGACCAGATTGCACTAAGTTTGAAAACCCTCCTAAAATAGATGAGTAATTAGAATTTTGAATTTGGTTGAAATCTCCACCACCTATTGATGAACCATAATTACTTAATGTAGAACATATTAAGTTATTACTTCCACCACTTATATTTGAATTAGAAGATACACATATTTTGTTGCAAAATCCGCTACCAACAAAACTATTTATGGAACTACAAATAAGGTTTTTATAACCACCACTTATTGTAGAATAGTCACTACTACTAGATATTATATTACAAGAACCGCCACTAATTACTGCACTTAAACCGCTATTAATATTAAATGTGCCGCCTCCAATAAAGGCAGAACCACCTGTTGAAGTATTATTACAACCACCTAATATAGAATCTGCAAAAGTAGCAGTATTACCACTACCACCTAAAATACTAGAACTATCTGATGTGTTATTACTTCCACCCCCAACAACCCCACCAAATATAGCTGTATTACTATTACCACCACCAACAAAACTTTGAAAAGATTCGGCAGTATTATTTATCCCACCACCAACTGTATTGCCACTATATTGAAAATTATTTAAGGATACGCCTTTTTTGCCAGCCGTATTCCCACTACCACCACCAACGGTATTAAATCCACCCGTACTGCCATAACCACTTATGGTAACGCCAGCAAAATTGCAATACCCCCCACTAATAGTATTGCCCCCATATTGACCAGTAGGACTATATACGCTATAAGTAGATGTGCTAGTTATACAATTTTGAATGGTATTAAACTTACCACCACCTATTACCCCTGCGGCATCACAAGAAAATACACCTACATCGGGGGAACTATTCCCATCAAAAATTTGATTGCAATAACCTCCAGAAACGGTAGAATACTTACCCTCTGATAAATTATAGTAGCCGCCAGATATAGTAGATGCTATGCCATCTGCACTATTATTTTGTCCACCACTAGCGGTACTAAAAGCGGCAGATGCATAATTACCTACTCTATTTGTAGATGTAATACCACCTGTACCAACACTAATTACACTAATGTTGCACAACAAAGCGGCACAAGTACAATTGTTTTGAACAATAGGTATTAAAGCGTTGCCACAAACGCTTGTAGTAACGGGGAGTTGTGATATTTTGCAATTAGCCATATTATTTTATTTTATCCTCCAATTAAAGTGTCGCCAGATTCTGTTGACAAAAAGCCTAGTATATCCAAATCACCAAAAACATATTCGTCATTGAAAGTTCCCACAAATGGAGTACCAGCTTCGATATACGAGTTAAAGAAACCTATCCTTAAAAAATTAAGTGTTAATGCAATAGCTTCATTTGTTAAAAAATTACCAACTATATCAAAAGTGAAAATCAAAAACGATATATCGTAATTTGTTTTATATTGAATAGAAAGTGCTGGCGTTTCTGTTATTAAATATTCGGGTATAACAAGACTTGATAAATCGTATCTATATTCTCTTTTATTATTAACCGTATCTAAAAGGTTATTATTATTACCCATTATTGCAAACAACTGGTCGTAATCTCTATTAGATTTTATATTTAACGATATGTCAAGTTCACTATATGATGCCATTACTTTTTATTTTTAAATAAATAAAATGCTAAAGCTGCACCAGCCGCAATTGCAACAAATGTAGGAAAGATATTATCATTTTTATTCGGCACAAAATTAACATTTTTTATTGGCTTATTAATACTTTTGGTATTGCCATCTGCATTGAATTTTGTATTTGGTTCAAAATCACTAAAAATAAGTGGTGGAGGGTTTGATTTCGCTAAAATTAACGAGCTTCTTTCTTCATCTTGTAAGTATTCACGCTCTAATTCAAAAACATCCTCTTGGTCTGCTCTAAGATTCAAAGGGTTTGTAAAGAAGTTAGATTGAGTAATAACCTGCATATCTTTTAAATTCTGATTAAGAATAATCTGCTCAACAGGCTTTTGCTTAACTAGAAATTTTAATTGAAAATTAGTTGTAGGAAGTAAATTTGTTTGTACATAAGAGTTCCCATTTAGCGTAATAGGTGCATCTATTATAGTAGCATTATTAGGTGACATAGGGTCAATTACGTTAACTAAATTAGTAATATCCGCATCGCCACTAAAACCATTTAGTTTTTTATAGATAATATTATTACTTACTTGATTTTGATTTTCGGAATATAAATAAATCTTATCAACATTGTAAGGTTGCATTGCAGACAAACTATTTCTAACTTGACTATATGTTATAGCTTGTACCCCCGTACCATTATCTCCACTAGTTTCTATTTCACATATAATTCCTGCATCGGCACTGTTTACTTCTATTGCTGGAAAAGTCATTCATCATTATTTAGTCATTATAATAGTGCTATCCTTATCGGTAACAACCAATTTGCCATCTTTATCCATGTAGCATTTCATACCAAATTCAGCCATACACTCTTTATTGAGTTCAGTAAGGCGTGAAGGGCTTTCCCCATTTTGCATTGCGGCTTCATACGCTTTTGCAACAATAAGTGCATTTTCTTTTGCGACAGGCGGTAATTTTGCGCTGCTATCAAATGATTTAATAGGCGAAGTAGTAGTAGCTGGTGGAGCTAATGTAGCAATGTCCTTATCTCTTGGTCTTAATGCAAAAAATAAAGCGAACCCACCACCAAACATTAAAGCGGCTTTTATAAGATTTTCGTTTGTCATTTTATCTGTCTTTAGTTATAAACCACAATACACCAATTACTGCTATTGTAGCGGATACATATATTGCAAGTCTTATTTTTGTTTTTTTAGCTTCGGCTTCAAGTAAGTTTTTCTTTGCAAGCCTAATTTCTTCATTTAGTTGGTCGGCTTGCTGTTGCGTTATAACACCACCACTTGATGCAAATGAATTTAATAAAGATTGTATTTTATCTGCATTAGCATAAAGTGCATCTTTTAATTTATCCCCTAATTTTAAATTAGAAGATTTATCATTAGCCTTAGCACCAATTTCTTTTGCGGTAGCCAAAAGTGCTTGCCACTGTTCGTATGTTAAAGTCATAATTAAGCTATTATATCAAAGGTTGCTTTTAAATCAGTTCCTACGGGGGTGTTATACATACCAGCTAGTGCGCCAGTAACAATTTCTATTCTTAATTGACCATTAGTAACCGCCGACCTTAATTTATAATCATTTAAGGTATAGTTTCTAGGCGACATTTTTACTGCTTTGTTATTACTAACCCATTGGTTTAAGAAATTTTTATTTACTCCTTGTAAATTAACTTCTTTCTTTACCATCAATTTGGTATTAGCTGGGTTTGCGGCGGCATCTATTAATTTCCATCCCCAATCAAGGTTTGAGCTAGTTTGACTTGCAGTTGCAAGTTTCGCTCTAAGTCTATCTAAATCCGCTTGATTATCAATAGTTTTTTTACCAAATACTTTCAATAAAGCTGCTTCCGTTTTAGAACCGAAATTATTATCAACGGTAAGTGTTTCGCCAGCAGAATTTAATAGTGCTTGAACAGTACCAACAACAGTATTTTTACTTCCTTTTTTTAATGGGAAACTAGATGGTGCAGGGTTTGTATTGCCTCCACCCTTGCCACCGCCATTACCAGCATTTTGAACATCCATAGTGCCACTACCTTTAAGCTGTGTATATATCAAATACGCTCCTATTACTAATGGAACTCCAAATAGCAATATACTTTTTGTTTTCTTTGTCATTATCTAAATTTATTTTTAATGTATTCTACTACTAATGTGCCAACCATACCTATTGCAGCCATATATCCATACATCCAATTAACTTTTGCGTTCCATTCTTTTTTTGTTTTCTCTAACGCCTCTACACGATGCACCAAACCAAAGTGTCCAAATTTCGAATCACCAACTATTGCGGTGTACATTTCTTTTACCTGACCTTCCATTTTAGTCATCTTTGAAACCATATCCCCTACTTGACTTGATAAGTCGTCAACCTTATTCTCCAATTGCGCTGATATTTGTTGTGTCATTTACCTACCATTTTTTAAAAAAAATTGCTAATATGGCACTAAGTTAGTACATATTAGCAAAAGAAGAATAAAAAAAAGTAATATTAATTAATTTTTATACCATATTTTATATATTTGAACCATGCCCTTTCGTGTAAAAAGTAAATTATTGGCTTAAAAATTAGTTCAGCAATTGAGAAAGTCGCACCGATTTTAATACTTCCAGTAAAAAAAAATAGAATAAAAAAGCCCATACAACTACTTAATAACCTATAAGTTATAGATTTTAATATGTGCCTTTTAAGCATTAATTTAACCTTGCTTTTTCTTCGGCTTCAATAATGTCGGCACTATAAGCGGTAACTGCATTTATTACGATTTCAGCCAATATTTCACTACCAGACATTGCTGTATAAAGCATTGATGTTAAAGTTTTATTAGTGCCAATAAACTCAACCTCTATAAAATCACCTTCTTTTTGCAATTTTAAAATATCCATAAATCCTTTTTGTTAAAAATATTAAAAATAGAATTAGCATAAAGTTACAATTTAACTAACAAATCTCTAGCAAGTAAAACCTTTTCTGTCAATAAGTCTATATCATCTTGCGGAACGGTAAATTCAAAAATATTCAAATTTTTGTAATATCCGCCGTCTGGTAAATGTGCAAGGTCTGAAAAGTGAGGGGCTTTACTTTCGTGTATGAATAAATAATGACCTTGTGGTTTATCTCCCTCATAATTAGCTGCCATATCCTGTATAGCCTCTATTTCTGATTTATACGGCATATAACATATTGCTTCCGCTTTAGGAACTTCGTTTATAATTGCATTACTTGCCAATTGCCAGTATTCTTTTGGGAAATTTTCTTTAAACTTATCTAAATCAGCTTCATTTATAGCATCTGAGTATAGTGCAAAGTTTTTAGGTTGGTAGCATTTTATATCAGAAACCTTTACCCCATATACAATTAAATCCTTACTACCAGCCCAACAATCAATAGTAGGGTGCATATCCGTTGTTTGGCTTTCTAGTGAATATCCAAATGGAAGTAAATCAAATACCCTTTGCTCTAAAAACAATCCCCAAGCCATATCCCTACTATACGAATCAGTAGCTATTGACCTACCTAATCTACGTTCTATATTTTTTTCTTCAATATAACCCAAAGCTGGTGCGCCAAAACCTTTCCCAGACCTATCTTTTGATAATAATTTATATATGTTTGATGAAGTAAAGTTGCCGTGCCTTCTCGTGTTTTGTATAATACTCATAGTTTAGATTGATTTGCTTAATAATAACTCTCTATTTTCTTCGCTTAATGTGTAGTTCTTTTCTATTTGCTCAATAGTTACAGTATTTGAAATTAAGGCAGCAATAGCACCACGCCATTTAGGACTTTCGGGTGATAATGTAGGCATAATAGGCTTAACTGGTCTAACACGCAACGCATCAACATATTCGCCAAATGCTTTTACGTTATCAGCAAAAATTATAATTCTTTGATTTTTCCAATTCTCAATAAATGGTGAACCGAAAACTTTTGTAAGTGTTTTGCAGTTAGTTTTGTTGATAATAAAAGGTTTCTCATTTTTTAGAGTGGCAACGATACATTCGTTTTCCTTTCCATCGGTTGATTTTACCTTTTGTTTTGATACGGATAATATTTCAACTATCCTTTCTTCGCCTTCTTGCAAAGAGTAAGCACCAATGTACCTTGCATCAGTTAGCTGTTTCCAGTGTGTTAATTCAGACATATTTGTTTAGATTTAGATTTCGTTCTTTTCGTATTCCCAAATTGGCATCCATCCTTTACCATCCCATACACATTCAACATCATCAACCACCTTTTCGGTTTCGCCAGTAATAGGCAAACTTAAACTTTCGCTTATTGCCAATAAATATATTATTTCGTTAGGTGTAAGTCTTTGTATTCTAACTACAACGGGTAAATGCGCAATTCTACTTACAATAAAATTTTTCAATAGCCTTCTAGCTTCTATTTGACACGAAGTTTCAATAATTGCTATCTCTGAATTAAATATTTTGTATTTATAAAATCTAATAACTTGTTTCTCAACAGGGTATCTGAACATTTTAGCATTTTAATTTCTCTTATATTTTTATAAAATTTCGTCTTTCTTTTTAATGCTATCCTTCAAACTAACCGTTTCCGAAACACTTTTTAGTATTTCTTCATTCTCAAATTCATGGCTTTCGCATAGGTAAAAATCCCTTGTAATTGGATATACTGTGGGTTGTAAGGTAAAAGCAAAGTACAAAGGAGATAGCTTGCAGTACCCCAAAGGTTTTTGACTAGCCATTTGTATTTCATCCGCCCAGTTTTTGCAATTAAAACATCTTCTAATAATCGGGTATCCATTTTTGTTTAAATAAGTTTCTAAATTCTCTACTGACATTGTTTGTTTGTTTAGTTAGCATAAAATTACACTAACTGTTTCATTAAAAGGTCTTTTTTTTGGAAGAAATCTTGCACAAGTTGCCTATTTCGGTCTGAATCTATGTAATATATGGCATCCGTTTTATAGCATAAAAAGTTTTTGCCTAACAATTTCTTAACTTGGTTCATATATTTATAGCAATTGTATCGTATTAATTTGTAAGCTAATTGCAGCTCGTCATCACCCTTAGTTATTAAAAACTCGTTAGTCAATTCGCCATTTTTTATTTTCTGATATTTTTTTGTTGCGCCCATTGTGCTTAATGCCGCCAACCTTACGGACTTAAAGTCGTCATTTAAGCCCATATAATAAGTTCTTTCGGATATTATATTTAGATTTAGTGCTATTCGCCAATATGCGTGGTTTAAATCCGTTCCAGTGATAGCGCCAACAAGTTCATCATGGTATGTTTGAGCATAATCAACTTGACTATATTGTTTTGGTAATTTTATCTTGTGGCATTTAATATAATTGTTAGCATCCTTTCTAACCATACCAAATAAAAACATACCCTTTTTGAATGCGGTTTGTTTCTTTTTATCCATACATGGTATAATGTAAGAGTAATTACCCCATACTATTTCATTTGTAAATACGCCTTTCTTTATAAACCCATCAGCCTTTTCATTTTTCATTCTTGAAAGTAAGAAGTCTTCCGATTTTTTTGAAACGTATCTAACACTCTTATTTTTCATTGGTGGTTTATTTTCGCAACTACTGATTAAATTCTTTAAATAGTTTTTCTAATGCTTTATCGTATTGATATTTGGTTAATTTACCTTCCTTATAATATTTTTCTACAAGTTTCGATGTAGCTGCAAATTGCTTTCTAGCCAACGCTTTAGCATTAGCGGATGGTTTCTTAGACCTAGAAACTTTCTTAACGGCTTTGGTGAATTTATCAATATTCTTTTCAAGTGTCTTTTTTGCTCTCCTTTTGCTATCTCTTTTAGCTTTAAGTAGCTTTATTTTAGCCTCTATTATATTCTTAATCTTGGTTTTTTTCTTACGAACCTCTCTGGATTTACCTAAATCAAATTTAACGGATTCAGTTCCTCCTTGTGGCTCTGAACCTCCATCCTTATCAATAATGAACAAAACTAAGTCTAAATAATAATTTTCCGCCTTGCCGTTATTCTTTTTACCTTTTCTTAACTTTTGGTAACCAGAAAAGATATATTTGCCCGAACTATTTTCGGCATCGGGTCTTATTGCTTCAACTATCCTTCTAACACCCTTCTTACCATACTCGTAATTCCTTGTATTAAATAGCCTTGTTTCGCCAAACTCACCTGCGGAAACCTTAACATAAACGCAATTAGGAACTAACTCTCTTATTGTTTCATCCAATGAGAACCATTCAACAAACGCATATTCCGAGGTATCAATATAATTTAAGTCACATATCTCTTTTGGGGGAACTAAGTTAATTTGTTTTTTAATTAATGCCCTTAACTTCCTAACACCTAACTGCTTATATTTTGGAGTGTCTTTGTATAACGGTAGGATATTTTCCTTAATAATTTGCCTACGCTGCGCAATTGACAACTTCTTTTCTTCCGATAGCTTACTATTTATCTTAGTGAACTCCTTTAAAATAGAATTATATGTAGTTGTCTTCTTATTAGCCATTTTTATTATGTGTTAGGAAATATTAACGAGGAGAGCAAATTTAGACAAAAATAACCCTAAAAAAAAGTTATTTATTTTTCATTGCGTGTACATAGTTTAGACATCCCTCTTCACTGCCGCTAAGTATATATGATGGTTTATTTAGCCAATTCCATTCACGATAAGATACTATTTTATAATCTTCTCCATCTTTCAAAAGATAGTAGGTTATACCTATTGTTTTATGCGTTTTTTTTGCTCTTCCAGCATTCTCAATTACATATCTGCCGTGTGATATTTGCCTTGAAATCTTATCTATGTAGGTTGTGTTACCATTAACATCTTTTTGCATAATTCCTCGTATTTTTTATTTCTAAATTTAGGAATTTTAACTGCTTTTAGATTTTCTATATAAAGATTGAATTTATTTTCATCGCTAATTTTATTTATTTTAACAATCCTATTTTCAATATCAATAAGCCTAAAACCCCATTCCGTTTCATCCATCATAGATAATTCGGGTAACGAAATTATGGAAAAACCTTGATAAAAGAAAAACCCAGTCATTTGCGACATAATTAACCCTATCCCTTCCAATATAGCCGTCCTTTCATTGTTATAAGGTATAGTAAATTGCTCTAATAGTGGAACACCTCCCCACTTTCTTTGGTATCTATAACTATTTTCTTTCATAGCCATATTTACAAGGTCTGGGTCTTTTTCATACGTTTGAGATTGCTTAAAGTCTATCGGGTCAAGTATATGGTTGACTTCATGTTGTAACCCTAATAATCTCAATCGGTACATATAGTCGCTATCTTCATAATATGCAGGGAAAAAATTTGCATCAAACTTTCCAACTTTCTCAAAAAGTTCTTTTGAAATAAGCAATACGCTCCAATTATAATAAGATTGCATTATGCCAACTTCGCAAGTGTTTATAGCCGAATTTACAGTTTCGGTATCATACCCAAGGTAAACATCATCATTAACCAATAAAGCCCAATCATGAGTTCTAAAAATTATTTCACATAGTTTGTTCCAACTTGCAGCCACACCTAAATTTTGCTGTTGTTTCCATATACTTATATTGGTATTTTGATAACTTTCAAATGTTTGGTTACCATTATCTATAACATGAATATCCGTATTAGGGAAATCATTTTGATATTTCTCTAAAGACGGCATTAGTAGGTCTGCTCTATTTATTGTAGGTATTCCTATTGCAAATTTTGTCATAAATAATTTTTAAAAAAATGGGGGCAGGTAACAACTCCTACCCCCGAAACATGGAAACAAACAAACAAAAGTAAAGTTTTTAAAAGAGGGGCATTGGTAGAAACCATACCCCGTGTGTAACCATAAAAACTAAAAATCGTAATTCTTTGTAGGCTTTCTGCATTTTATTTGCCAACTATTATTATTCCTTTCATTTAATCCTAAAGAAAGTTTTGCATCTTTTCTTTTTAATACAACACCTTCGTATAAATCGGTATTTACAATTTCCGAATACAACCCACTAAAATTATTAATGTAAGTAGGTGCTTTGTAAACATTATTTGCTTTAGTGCAACAAAGGTGGCTAAAACACTCAATCTTTTTTTCGCCAACCATCATCCCAACGCAAGGGTAAAGTGTTTCAAGTAATTCTAGTCGCTCAATTAGTGTACTTCCTATTAAGTAATCACCATTATACACTAGAATATCCCAAATAACAAACCTTAAATTAAAAGGCTTACCATCCTCTCCTTTTTTATTTTTATTTAAAAACTCTCCACACAAAACCATCCATCCTTTACCAC
>Ga0181349_1000054_pt1 | contig 41271 bp, 42 predicted proteins | sample Su13VDMM110SD_FD_130106 | JGI IMG/M metagenome (GOLD analysis project Ga0181349, IMG submission 130106) | Freshwater viral communities from Lake Michigan, USA - Su13.VD.MM110.S.D | ecosystem: Environmental > Aquatic > Freshwater > Lake | place: USA: Michigan | collected 2013-07-16 | reverse complement strand
GGTAGTCAGTTCTGGTGGTAACGTTACCACTTCAGTAGGCGGTACAGCCGATGTACTAGTTGTAACTACAACAGGTGCAAATGTCACAGGTACCTTCAACGCCACTGGCAACATAAGTGGTGGCAACTTATCAGGTACCAACATTGTAGGTACTTTGACCACTGCGGCTCAAACAAATATTACGTCAGTTGGCACGCTAACATCGCTAACAGTAACTGGTAACATTAGTGGTGGTAATGTTTCAGGCACACTGTTAACTGGCACCTTGGCAACGGCAGCACAACCCAATGTAACAAGTCTAGGTACATTAACAAGCTTGACTATTACGGGAAATGTTAATCAAACAGGTAATCTTAACATTACTGGAAACATCAACGCCACTGGTAATTTGAATTATCAAAACGTTACAGATTTAGTGATCGGCGATCCATTGATTTTCTTGGGTGCTAACAATACCGCTAATCTGGTAGATCTTGGCTTTATTACCACTTATGATGATGGTCTTGACCAACACGGCGGGTTTGTTCGTAACCACCTTGATGGAGTATGGGGTGTATTTGGCAACGTAGTAACTGAACCCACAACTGTGGTTGATTGGGGTAATGCAATATACCAACCATTACGTGCAGGAGCTGCCACCTTTGCCGGCGCCAACATTAATGGCGCATTAACTGGTGCAACATCGGGCGTGTTCAGCGGCAATGTGTCAACTGGCAATGTGTCTGGTGCAACAGGCACATTTACCAATGTTAGTGGCACATTGACCACAGCCGCACAAACAAATATCACAAGTGTGGGCACATTAGGATCATTAACAGTCACTGGCAACATTGCCGGTGGTAATGTATCAGGTACACTGTTAACAGGAACTTTGACAACGGCAGCACAGCCAAATATTACATCAGTTGGTACATTAACAAGCTTAACTGTTACTGGTAACATCAGTGGTGGTAACTTGAATGTGACAGGAAACATTGTTGACACAGGTGCATTAACTATCATCACCAGTAGCAATGGAAATATTACATTAGCACCAAATGGCACAAATATGTTGGTTGCAACCACAACTGGTGCTAATATTGCTGGTACATTAAATGCCACTGGCAATGCCAATGTGGGCAATCTTGAGGCTACAAACATTGTGGGCACATTGACCACAGCCGCACAAACAAACATTACGTCAGTTGGTACACTAGGTAGTTTGGCAGTTACTGGTAATATTACTTCGGGCAATCTGTCAGGTACCAACATTGTGGGCACTCTAACCACAGGCGCACAAACAAATATTACCTCAGTTGGTACACTGACATCATTGAGTGTCACTGGCAATATTGATGGTGGTAACTTGTCAGGTACCAACATTATTGGTACAATAACCACAGCCGCACAAACAAACATTACATCAGTTGGTACATTAACAAGCTTAACTGTTACTGGTAACATCAGTGGTGGTAATTTGAATGTCACCGGCAACATTGTTGATACAGGTGCGTTGAGCATCATAACAGCAGCCAGTGGAAATATTACATTAGCACCAAATGGCACAAATATGTTGGTTGCAACCACAACTGGTGCTAATATTGCTGGTACACTTAACACAACAGGTAACTCCACAGCAGGTAACTATACCACTGCTGGCCAAGTAACTGCCACTGGTAACATCACTACATCAGCTTACTTTAAAGGTGATGGTAGTCAACTAACAAATATTGCAGTCAGCGCCGGTAATGCTCTAACAAACGGCAACAGCAATGTGTTTGTAACTGCCAATGCCAACATTACCTTTGGCGCAACAGGCGTTGCCAATGTGGTTACCATTAGCTCAGGTGCACTAGCACTAGGTGGCGGCGCTGTGTTTTCCAACCCCAAAAGCTCAAGCGGATCAGGAACACTTCCTACTGGTGTGAATGCCATGTTGATTGGCCCATATGTGGTGTCCGACGGCGACGTAATTACAGCTCCAACAGGTTCAACCCTGATTGTAATTTAATAAATAATTTAAACAAGGACAAATAAAATGGCGATTACTTTAGACGGAACAAGTGGAATTACTACACCAGCATTGCTCAATGCCAATGGCAACGGGATTGGTAATATCGGAACTTCAATTGCGTATTTCAACACAATTTTTGCCAAGGCAACTTCAGCACAGTACGCTGACTTGGCCGAGATGTATGAAGCTGATAATCCAGCTGAACCGGGCACAGTGATGATGTTTGGCGGCACCAAAGAAGTCACTGTGTGTTATAACGATTCCAGTCGAGCTGTGGCCGGAGTTGTTTCTACAAACCCATCTTATGTGATGAATGCAGGCCAACCTGGAGAGCATGTGATAGCAGTGGCACTGATGGGTCGAGTACCTACCAAGGTAACTGGCGAAGTTAAAAAGGGCGACCTAATGGTTGCTGCCGGTAATGGCCTAGCAAGAGCAGAACTCAATCCTGCAACAGGCGCAGTGATTGGTAAAAGCCTTGAAAACTTTGAAGGCGTCACTGGCATTATTGAAATTGTAGTTGGACGTCTTTAACACTTGGTACGTATTTGTTTGCGAATAACATTTACTTTGTCTTGAACAACATCAAAATTCACAGTTGACCAAAGTCCAGGGTGCATGGGTTTGGGCCATGTGCCCGACGCAATCCATGCATACCCAATGTGTTCATAGTTGAGCGTTGGGTGAAATTCTTCTGCTACACAAGCAAAAAATGTATGATATCCAAATTGTCCATCGGGCGAAGTGAATTTTTCTATGGGCACTAGATTAAGGTACTCGGGCATGAAACCCATTTCTTCAACACATTCTCGTGTGATAGTTTCATGCAAACTTTCGTTGGGTTCCATTTTGCCACCAGGTAACCCCCATGTGCCTGGATGACGAGGATCGTCTCGCATGAGATACAAATAACGTTCTGTTGATACTGAATAAAACCAAACACCAACTGCGTTCATAGAACCAAACTCCAGTCCCCTCCGGGATACAATCCTTCATAACTCTTGACCCACTCGCCTTGGGTACCTGCTGGCGAACCTGTGGGAATTCCGGTCCAGCGATATTGTAATCCTGTGGTAAGATTTGTAACATACTGTACGTTGACAGCAAACGTGCTTTCAAACGTGACTTGCCACATGGCACCATCATATTCAATTATGTCATTGGCCTTGGCAACAACTTCTCCCCAGTCAGCTGCCGGTACTGTGTTATCCTCAGACCCAATGTCTTCTAATATCAAATATCGTTGCCCTGTACTGGCCGCAGGCAATCCTGTTCCTGGGCCCGACAACAGTGGATTAATAACAGCATTCACTGGACTCAGTGTGTTTTGAGGTATGGTATCAGGATCCACATCAAACAACAAGAATCTGTCATCAGTGGGGTCAAAACTTACCAGGCCAATGATCTCAGTTTCATCCCAGGGATTGTCAAGGCGCACCTGACTAATACCCGGACGTAACACACCGTACATACCAGCAACAGCCGCCCAGTATTCATTGCTGGGTGGCGGTGTTTGTGGATCAGTATTGTCATTGCCGGGAATTACCACAGCAGATTGTTTTAATACTTGTAGCTTGTTGCCTACCAGCAGTACTTGATATCCATAAGGGGTTATCTTTTGACGTGTGCCCAACAACAAATCACTGTTGTTGAGTGCATTGTTCAAGTCACCACCTGCGTCATACATTGATGCAATGATGCGTTCAACAACACCTAGTTTCTTGACCTTGGCCGGACTTGAAATCCAAATTGGCAATGAGAAAGTCATGGTCATGATGTCAATGGGATTTTCTGTGTTCACAGGAATTGTGCGTGAGCTCCAGGTAACTCGCTCAAGCTGTACCACACTCAAACTGGTCCAGTCAATGTAGTTGTCTGTGCTCTGTATTTCCAATGCAGGATTAAACAGCGTGGCAATTTGTTCAAACAACTGAAATTTTTGATTGGTATTACTAGTCCAAAAATCACAATTCAGTGTCATTAGATATGGCACAGGCATTAGACGTTCAATACTAAATGCGTTTCCCTGTGTGGTTTCGTATGCTTCTGTATCAGCATCGTAGGTGCGTTGACGCACTTGTATCTTGCTCACAAAATACGGTTCCTGCATCCTTGGACGGTCATACTCTAGTGCATTGATATAAAAGGTAATCAGCGGTGTACTAGGTAGTGAACTGGCTGAGTTTTCTTGCAAAATTGTTTGAGCTTGCCGTGTGGCATCACCGTACCGCACAGGGACTCTAATCAATGTGCCGGCATTGGGGTTGTTGCTACCATATTCAATTTGAAAATTGCTGAAGATACGAGCAAACTGCAATAAGAATCTGCGTATTTGGTCATCGTAAAAAAATTGTTGCATTGTTTATCGTCCTGGCGGTCTTGGATTAGCAGGCTGGTCTCCGCTTTGGTCGCCGTTGTCTGCACGGGGTTTGAGAATTTCGCTCAGACTCTGACGACTTGGAATATTGCCTAGGTCTGTTGTTGGCACAGTGTATGTATTGTTTACAAAGCCCGACCGTAAAGTTTGATTCATTGGACCATTTGTGAGATTTGTTCTAACATTGTCTTCAATCTTGATCCACCCAGTACCATTATAACGGAACAAACGATTTGGAAAATAATCCAATCGCAAGCAGTATTGACCGTTGGTGGGGCTGACAGGAAAACTGACCCCTGGTGTAACTGGCAATCCATTGGGCGCAATACCGTCACCGGTCAAGTAGCCCATGGTATAACCATCTGCTCTTGGGCTAACCGCAGCCTGTGATGTATTGATGTAAGTTGAATCCACAGTGATTGTGGCAGCGCCAGTTGCGGCAAAAGTCACAACGTCACTGGTATCTAACACTTGCAATATCCAATCACTACCATCGTATTTGTACAATCGACTGGGGAAGAAATCCAAACGCAATGCATAGTCATCAATACTGGGAGAAACTGGAAATGCAACACCTATTGCGGCAGTGATAGGAGCTTGATTAGATATGGTCACTGATCCAATGCTGTATTGTTCAGTTATAGTTTCGGTTGGGGTCAAGGTGTACGACACTGTTTCGGTGTCACTTAGTGATTGTTGCATCCAAGTAGTGCTGTCAAATTGATACAAACGATTAGGAAAATAATCCAATCTCAACGAGTAGTCGCCAGATGAGGGATTTATCGGAAATTCAATACCAATAGCAGCCTCAATTGGCGATGCAGTTCCGATTGTCAAGGTACCCAGCGAATATCGTACTGGGGTAATAACCGGTTGAAGACCATAGTCGTTTGTGAGTCCAGACGCAGTGAATGTAATAGTGTCAGATTCACCTAGTACTTCTGCAACCCAGATTGTGCCGTTGTATTGAAACAATCGACTGGGGAAGAAATCCAAACGCAATGCATAGTCGTTTGCTTGTGGGTTTGACGGGAATACAACACCGATTGCGGAACTAACAGGATCTTCTCCTGATCTAGTCACAGTACCCGTGGTGTATTTGGCAGTGAACGCTACACTAGGTTCTCCATCAGCACCATCTGCTGTGACGTTTACAGGTGTAGCAGGAGTACCATCTGCATTGGTGGGGAATATAAAGAATTTTACTGTATCGTATCCTGATAGCGGCACTTCCAATTCAGCTTGTGCCAATAGTGCATCATTGATTGCAAGATCTTTGGGTCTAGTGCTGGCCACATCTGCTTCAGTTGGTGGATCAATTGGTTGCCAATAATTGGTATTGGTGATCTCGGTGCCCACAGGAGTATTAATTTGGGCTTGATAATAGTTGTCGCCGAAGTTCACAATACTACCGGCTGGGTAAAAATTACCTGGATCCCAGATTTGTTCTGATACAAATGGTTTGTTGATAATTTCTTGGTATTCTTGCGCATTGACCATGGGAGTGGCTTTGATACGCCACAAATGTGGTAACCAAGTTTGGGAGAAGCCCTCACTAGCAAAGTTTGCATCTTGAATAACATAATATCTTGGCAATGCTCGTGGGATAGCAGTGTCAAGAGGATTGATATCTTTTAAGTTCGGTACTTCAATAACATCGCCCACCATGAGCTTGCGCCCAAATGTGTCAATCATGTCATTGTAGTGAAATGTAATAAACAGTGTGTCATTGTTTAAAAACAATCCAAACTGTGTTAGGTCAAAATCAATGTCCTGCGCTCGATATACACCGCGCATGACATAAACATCAGGATCATATGCACGATCTCTATTTTCCAGCAACAGCAAGTCTTGAATAAACAGCGGATCTATTGTGGAGTATTGAGGTTGGGTAGCATCATAGTTACCGCTTTCCAGCGAGTCCTCGCCAGCAGTTCTTGGACCTAGATACTTGTGAATGTAGAGATCCAGACCACCCACGGTGTACATTTCCGAGATGGTTTTGTCAAAAAATTTGTAATCGTTCGTCCTATTGGGACGCCACATACTGAGTCTAGGCATAGTGCAGTATTTATAGATAATTAGGTTGACCAGAAATACCCAAACTGCTATAATTATGGCTTAACAACAAAGGAGCCCACATGCTTACCAGTGCACAGTCAAAACAAATTAATAATACTAAAGTTTACACCTTAGATTACGAGGCCGAAGCCATGCAAAGCTACAGTGCAGGCGAGGGTGATAAAATGGATCAGCTTGAGGCCCGTGCCGACGCCATCATCACCGAACTCACCAGCTACGACATGCGTGACGATTTAGGCGGTATCACAGTGTATTTTCGAGGTAAAACTTTAGTAGCATTTTATGATTACGAGCAGTTTCGAGGCACGGTGTTCTAAAAACAACACATTTGGCAGTGATTGACAGCAAAATCAATCACTGCTATAATACATGCTTAACCACTCTAGGAGTATGTTATGAAAGCCGCTAACTTTTTAACAAAGTACACAGGCCCAAAAGGCAAGGGATTTACGCCCTATGACACAATAAAAGCCACAGAAAAGTGGGTAGAGTATGCTCTTGACATTGTGGACATGAGCAGTATAATAATGACAGTGGACTTCAACACTAAATGGCGCCTGGCAGAAGCACTGGAAACAGCAGAACGCAAAAAAGCCTGGATGTACAAGCACAAGAATTTTGACGTTACCCGTGCCGCCAGGCTTTTTGACGCTGTAAAACACTTGCCCAGAACTAAGTAAGGAATATTATGATCGCAACTAAGCCCGTTAAACCCCTAAATCCACGTAGTGCGGATACCAACGCCTTGGGCATGGAACCCACATGGCGCACCCAGCCCACCAACAATCGCATCAGTGCCTTTAGTCAGGCGTTCTCCTGGTACAACTACTTTTACGGCAAAAAAGATGCACGTGACATGATTGTAAACTACTTGGAAACACATGACCGCAAAGACGATGTGCGCACTCTTAAGCAAATTCCTGATAGTTCGATACGACTCACAACAGGATGGCTGTGCCGTATGAGCATGGTGGGACTAGAGCTCAACGATCATGAACAGATCAAGCTAGATAACTTGCTTCGAGAAATACTGGAATCCAAGCAAACCGAGATAAAAGAAGTGACAGCGGATGATTCTGTGCCAAGAGTTACCATTCAGGACAGGCTACGGGAAAAGGTATCAGAATGTGCAGGTGAACTAGATGGCTTGTTTGACGACTTTATTGAAGAAGGTGCCAAACTCACTGCAGACTACAAACCCGTGGTACTCATGCGCAGTCTAAACATTGCCCCACAAATGGTAAATGACATCAAACAAATTTGGACACGCAAGTTGTCAGAGTTTGATGAGGCAGTGGCTGGTAAAGATGCAGATTTGGTACAGGGCTACGGCTACCTTTCTAAAATACAGTTAAAGAATTGCGTAAAGTTCTGTGAGCTTGTGATTTCGGACTGTGGTGCCTATGTACAGATTAAAAAGGTTGAGCGCAAGCCACGCAAGGTCAAGGCAGTGCCACCAGAGAAACGTGCCGCTAAGTTCAAACACATTGTGGACTTTGCAGAACTCAAACTCAAAGGATTGCCTGCCGCTAGCCTAGTGGACAAATCAGAAGCCTGGTTGTACGACACCAAGAAGCGCAAGCTAATACACCTCGTGGCAGACAGTCATGCACAGGCATTTACAGTAAAGTCAAACTCAATTATTGGGTTTAGTACAGTGGAAAGTCAGCAAAAAACTCTACGCAAACCAGCAGATATTCTGAAGCTCATGGGTGCCGCAGGCAAGCCAGCCGCAAGGAAGATCTACAAGGACTTGACCACCACAGAAACACCGTTTAACGGACGTGGCACAGAGAACTTGATCATCTTAAAGAGTTGGTAAATATTAGGGACTGGAGTCCCTAATGGCAGACCAAACACTAGACCCGCTAAAAAAGCAACTGATAGAATATGTACAACTCCAACTTGGTGATCAAATTGTTGACATCGAGTTGGATCCTTCACATTATGAAGCCGCATACCAGCGCACAGTAGGCACTTATCGCCAACGTTCTCAAAACGCATATGAAGAAAGCTACATCTTCATGGAACTGCAAAACAACGTTAACGTCTACACATTACCCCAGGAAGTAACACAAGTACGTCAAATTTTTCGTAGAACAATTGGCGTAGCAGGCACCGGCGGTTACAGTTTTGATCCATTTGGTGCGGCAACTCTTAATGTGTATTTGCTAAATTTTAACTCAGCTTCTGGCGGTATGGCCACGTATGACTTTTATCAGCAATATGTAGAACTTGCGGCACGTATGTTTGGCGGCTATATTAACTATACTTGGAATCCAGTGACCAAAAAACTACAGCTAATACGTGATCCAAAAGGCAATGATGAAGTGGTATTGTTGTGGACTTATAATCTACGTCCAGAAATTGTGTTGCTAAGTGATTTTCAAATCAGCCAATGGATACGTGATTACATGGTGGGTGCATCCAAATATATCATCGGTGAGGCACGTGAAAAGTTTGGAACCATTGCTGGACCACAAGGTGGCGGCACATTAAATGGTGCTCAAATGAAAGCAGAAGGCCAGGCCATGATGGATAGAGGCATAGAAGATCTCAAGCTCTACGTGGACGGATCACAGCCACTTACTTTTGTAATCGGCTAACCTACTGTAGACTATTATCTAAAATTCTGTTATACTTACAGTATGGCAGACATTATGATTGACATTGAAACTTGCGGCACAGGCCCAGAAGCCTGTATTCTCACCATTGCCGCACAGTGTTTTAATCCCCTTGAACGTGAGGATTTCACATCCATGCGAAGTTACTATGCCAGGGTTGATCCCGGTAGTCAACCTGACCGCAGGGTGCAGGATGATACTATTGCATGGTGGGCAACTCAACCACCCGAAGCACAAGAAGAAGCATTTGGTGAAGAGGGCAGAATTCCCTTGGAACAGGCACTTCAGGAACTTGCCAAACATATCTGGCATAGCCGACGTTTCTGGGCAAACGGCCCTACATTTGACGCCAACATCCTAGAGCATGCTTACAAGAGCTATAATATTGCTTTGCCCTGGCAGTTTTATGTTGTTCGTGATGCTCGTACTGTGTACAGTTTGTGTCCTGGACTTAACAAATATCCAGCAAGTCACCATGCACTAGAAGATTGTCGCAGGCAAATCTTGTTGTTATGGGATACTTTAGAGTATCTTAATGTCAAGGAGTTGGTATGATTATTGGGGTGTGTGGATTTATCGGTTCAGGTAAAGATACAGTAGCAGACTACTTGATGAATGTGCATGAGTTTAGGCGCGACAGTTTTGCAAGTACTCTTAAAGATGCCGTGAGCCTGGTGTTTGGGTGGGATCGTACCTTGATTGAGGGGCGTACCAAACAGAGTCGCGAGTGGCGCGAGCAAGTTGATCCTTGGTGGGCAGAACGATTAAACATGCCCAATCTAACCCCAAGATGGATTCTACAATACTGGGGCACCAATATCCTACGTAACCATTTTCATGATGATCTTTGGATCGCCAGCTTGGAAAACAAACTGCGTAATAGCCAAGACAATGTGGTCATCAGCGACTGTAGATTCCCTAACGAAATTCGGGGAATCCAACAAAGTGGCGGCTATGTGATTCGTGTTGCTAGGGGAGAAGAACCCTGGTGGTACAATATTGCAGTAAAAGCAAATCAAGGCAACATGGATGCACAGGCTGTGTTAGATTCCCATAATATTCATGCCAGCGAAACATCATGGGTTGATACTGAGTTTGATTATGTGCTAGATAACAACAGCACCCTTGAAGACTTGTTTACACAGATCAATAATCTGGTTCAAGATCTCCACGACGCCAAGTAAGATCTAATCGTGTGATCTCTTGCATACAATTTAAACACACTGTTTTGAGATTTATCAACTCACAACTGTTGAGATTTCCATCTACATGAAACACTGTTAATTGACTATGGTGTCTTGCTTTAAACCCACATCGATCACATGTGGGTTTTTTCTTGTATCCAGCAATTTTCCATCTTGGGACTTGTGCTTTTAGTTTGCGTCCTTTACGAAGGCAAATGTTACATTGGGATCTATAATAAATTCGGTCATACTTGTGATAGGCCACTGCACGTGGATTGGATTTGCATACGTCACATAAGGGTCTCATACTGATATTTATCATCAAAACCTATATATAGGCATCGCAACTCCGTGTTATTTCACCGGGTTCGGTAAATATTAGTAACATTATTTTATGAGGATGCAAATATGGCACTAGTATCTCCCGGCGTAGAAGTCACCATCATTGATGAGTCAAACTACATTCCAGCCTCTACCAACTCGGTACCCTACATTCTGTTAGCCACAGCGCAGAATAAAATTTCCGGTACTGGTACCGGCGTTGCAGCCGGCACCCTGGCTGTTAATGCAGGTAAAGTTTATCTTGTAACAAGCCAACGAGATTTGGCATCTACATTTGGTAACCCGTTCTTTTACAAGACATCTGCGGGTACACCAATCAATGGTTACGAGCTTAACGAATACGGTTTGTTGGCAGCGTTCTCTGTTTTGGGCATTTCCAACAGAGCATACATCCAACGTGCTGACATTGATTTAGCTGAACTCACAGCCAGTTTAACACGTCCTTTGGGTTCGCCCACTGACGGCACTTATTGGCTAGACACTTCTACTACTTCTTGGGGTGTGTTCCAGTGGAACGCTACTACAGCGGCATTTACTGCACAGACTCCCATTGTAATTACCAGCACCACACAACTCACATCTGGCGCTCCTAGCACCAGCGTGGGTAGTATTGGTGATTATGCTGTGGTTGCTACAAATGCCAACAACCCCATCTATTACAAAAATTCTAGCAACGTTTGGGTCTTGGTGGGATCTGATGCTTGGAAATTGTCTTGGCCCACAGTGCAAGGCACAGTATCTGCAACAAGTACATTACCTGCTGGTAGCATTGTTATTAACGGAACTACGGTTAGCGTTCCAGTATCACCCAACAATTATGTTACAAACTTAGCCTCCGCCATTGTTTCTGCATCAATTCCTGGTGTAACTGCCACAGCTGATTCTAGCAGTCGATTAAACATTTTTGTTGATAGCGAAGGAACCAGCGATGGATCCACTGCTGATGGCGGCGTTGTGCAAATTGGTACAGATAGCACCAGTGCATTGCTAACAGCATTGGGCATTACTGCTAATTCATACTACACTCCTCAGTTGCAACAGAGTCCTAACTACACTGTTCCACGTTGGGGTAGCACACAAACTCAACCACGTCCCACAGGTTCCGTGTGGAATATGTTGACTGCTGTGAATTCTGGTGCTAACATTGTTGTCAAAGAATATAGTTCTGTACTGGGTGCATTTGTAACACAAAGCGCACCTATCTATGAAAATGATCAAAGCGCCAACAAAGCACTTGACCCAGCTGGTGGTGGCAAAAACATTGCAGCTGGTGCATTATATGTTCAGTACAATACTGATCCTGAATTAAATGGACTAGCTGAATACAACAACACTGGAACATTCAAAGTTTACGAACGTGCTGTTGCAGGCGCCACAGTTATTACTGGTGCAAACACTAACCCGGTGTTTATTAATGGAAACAGATTTACCATTTCTGCAAGTGTAGCTAATAGCACTACGTTGACAACTCCTGTGTCTGCCACTATCAATGGCACAACAGCCGCTAATTTTGTAACAGCAGTATCGCTAGCCGCAGTTCCTAATGTATCAGCATCAGTTGATAGTGATGGCGCAATTGTGTTTACACACGCTCTAGGTGGATTGATTGTGCTTGACGAAACAATAGGTACTCCAATTACTGGCACAACTGCCTGCTATATCACAAATGCCATCACTGGCGTAACAAACGGTACTGGCACACAAACTGGTTCATTGTTGTTGAGCAACTGGGTTCCATTAACATACACAGCAGCCGCAAGTGCACCAAGCCTTGATCCTGTAGACGGACGTTTATGGTACTACTCGGCCACAAACCAAGCTGATATCATGATACAAAGCGATGGCGCCTGGGCTGGATACAAAACAGTAGACTTGGATATCCGTGGTTATGATCTAACTCAAACTGACCCAGCTGGTCCTCAAATTTCAGCCACAGCACCATTGCTACAAAGTGATGATACTGATTTGGTCTACGGTGACTTGTGGATTGACACCAGCAATCTTGAACTATACCCTATTATCAAACGTTGGGAATTGGTTGATGGCGTAAGTCAGTGGGTGACTATTTCCAACATTGATCAAACAACATCAAATGGTGTATTGTTTGCCGATGCTCGTTGGGCGTCAAATGGTACAACCGACCCAATTACTGATAACTTTCCAACAATCACTAGTTTACTGACCAGTAGCTACACTGACTTAGACGCACCAGATCCTGGCCTATATCCTGAAGGCATGTTGCTGTGGAACACTCGTCGTAGTGGTTTCAACGTAAAGAGCTTCCAAGTTGACTATTTCAACGGCACAGACTTCTCAGTTGATTCATACAGCAACGCCACAACATACTCTGTGAACAATTTGGTGTTGTACGAAGGTATTATCTACATTGCTATTGCTGCCGGCACTGCCCACTTGCCAACAAACACTGCGTACTGGAGTGTGTTGGAAACCAATGCCTGGGTAACTGCTGCCGGCAACCGTGCTGATGGTTCACCATACATGGGTCGCTTGTCGCAACGTCAACTTATTGTTGCCGCACTGAAATCAGCAATTGACACATCAGAAACACTGAGAGAAGAGCAAAACGAGTTCAATTTGATTGCTTGCCCTCAATATCCTGAGTTGATCACTAACATGGTGGCACTCAACAACGAACGAAACAACACTGCATTTATTATTGGTGATACTCCAATGCGTTTGAACCCAACTGGTACTGATGTTGTTGCCTGGGCAACCAACGCCAGCGGTCTAGGATTTGCAACAGGCGATGGATTGACATTGAGTGACCCATACGTGGGCGTGTTCTATCCAAGCTGCCAAACGACTGATTTGTCCGGTTCAGTGGTGGTACAACCACCAAGCCACATGATGTTGCGCACTATTGTTCGAAGTGACGAAGTTGCGTATCCTTGGTTAGCCCCAGCTGGTGTGCGCCGCGGTGTTATTGATAACGCTATTTCAATTGGTTACATCAATGCACAAACAGGCGAGTTTAATACTATTGCTACTGGGCAAGGCCTACGTGATGTGTTGTACACTAACAAGATCAACCCAATTACGTTTATTCCTGGTGTTGGTATCACTAACTATGGTAATAAAACTGAGTCTGCGGTTTCTAGCTCGTTGGATCGTATCAACGTGGCACGTTTGGTTGCTTATATCCGTGCAAGACTTGAACAAATTGGTAGCACATTTATATTTGAACCCAACGACCAGATTACTCGCAATCAGTTCACCAATGCTGTTGATGGACTAATGTTAGATTTGGTTGCTAAACGTGGTATCTATGATTACTTGATTGTGTGTGATTTAAGCAACAACACTCCGGCTCGTATCGATAGAAATGAACTATACATGGACATTGCTATTGAGCCTGTGAAAGCTGTTGAATTCATCTACATACCAGTACGTCTCAAGAACACTGGTGAGATTGCTTCAGGGCAAGTTGCTACATCAGCTGGTGTTTGATCGAGCATAAATAACGTATATAGGAGATAACACATGGCTGTTTCATCATTAACAAGAATGACAGTGCCCTTGGCAAGCGATCAGAGCTCGTCAACTCAAGGGTTGCTAATGCCAAAACTCAAATATCGCTTTCGAGTGATGTTTGAGAATTTTGGAGCTCAAGGCGCTACCCCAACAACTGAACTTACCAAACAAGTGATTGACTTTACTCGTCCATCAGTAACATTTGATGAGATTCCAATTGAAATTTACAACAGCCGCATGTATTTGGCTGGTAAGCATACTTGGGACATGCTTACTGTTAACTTGCGTGACGATGCTTCTGGTGAAGTTGCACGTTTGGTTGGTCAACAATTGCAAAAGCAGTTGGACTTCTCTGAACAAGCAAGTGCTGCCGCTGGTATTGATTACAAGTTCTTGACTAAATTAGAAATACTTGACGGTGGTAACGGCGCATCTGAGCCTGTTATTTTAGAGACTTGGGAATGTTATGGTTGCTACTTAAATCAGGTCAACTACAATGATTTGAACTATGGTTCTAGCGAAGCAGTGACAATTACCATGCAAGTACGTTTTGACAACGCAGTGCAGACTCCCTTGGGTTCTGGCGTTGGTGCACAAGTGGCACGTTTGGCTGGATCTATTGTTTCTGGTGTTGGTACTGCAGGAACTTAATTAACCCATGGCCTTCGGACAAGATTTCCTCAAGTCCTTCTTTGGCAATGATTATGTGCGTGATTACACTCACGCCAGCAAGATATTTAGAACCAACGGTTATGCAAATAGCCCAAGGTTCAAATATCTTTTTCATGTCTACTTCAATCTTAACACCGCACAACTGCCACAGTTAAGAAATATTTTTTCTACTCCTGACGTTTCCACAATTGGGTTGCTGGTCAAAACTATTGATTTGCCCAAGTACAAGTTTGATGTTGAAACACTAAATCAATACAATCGTAAACGTCTAATACAGAAAAAAATAAACTACGATCCAATCAGTGTGAGATTCCACGATGATGGCGGTGATTTAATTCGCACAATGTGGTACAACTATTATTCGTATTACTACAAAGATCCCAGTCAAAAATATGATGGTGTGACCAACACCAATGGTTCAATTGGCTTGTTGCAAACACAAACCAACGGATTTGATTACAACCAACGAGACATTTACAGCAACCAGCGTATTGCCAATGTCAATGACTGGGGCTACATAGGTGAAGCCTATTCTGACGGAACCAATTCTGCAGGCGGTAAGCCAGCTTTCTTCAAAGACATTACCATATATGGGTTTGATCAGCATGCTTGGAATAGTTACGTATTGATTAACCCCATGATCAACGAGTGGAGTCATGACACATACGATTACAGTCAAGGCAATGGTGTTATGGAAAATTCCATGACCGTGAGTTATGAAACAGTGAAATATTATTCTGGTGCAATTGGGTCAACTCCAAACACCAGTGTAAAAGGGTTTGCACAAAACGACAATTACGATCAACAAAAAAGTCCATTGAGTCGCCCGGGTGGTTCACGAAGCGTGTTGGGTCAAGGCGGCTTGATAGATACTGGATTGGGCATAATTGGAGACTTAGAAAGCGGCAGCGTGGCTGGTGTCATAGGCGCAGTACAAAAAGCTGGCACAGCATACAACACCTTCAAGGGCCAAAACTTAAAATCTATTGTCAAGAACGAAGCCATTGGCACAGTACAAGGTGTATTGAGATCTACCATTAGTGGCACACCCGGTGGACTTGACACAACCGGCATACGTAATGTTTTGAATCGTCCTATATTTCCAACACCGCCCAAAGGTTAATACATGAGCACAGTTAACGCAGCCAATAACAAGTTAGATCAAACAGTGAGAGTATTTGATCAATTTTATGAATTTGAAATGTCAGTTCCTGCCATGGAATATGATATTGTCAACAGCTTTTTTAAAACAGTTTTTAAAACAGTTGAAGCCGCACAGAATTTCACAACAGCTTTGTTTCGTGTATCGGACCAAACTGGTGTACCAGTACTGACGATCTTGGATCAAATCCAAGACCAAGACCAACTTCAACTCACTGCCACGCTGGCATACTATCTCAATGGTATACGTAGTCCCAGCACACTGTTGGGTGTAAATTCTGTGCTAACACCCAACTACTTTACAGCCCGCAATGTTCTTCCATGACAAACTTTGCACAGGGTGTATTTGTTCCCACTAATCCTAAAAAGTATGTAGGCAAAGGCAACCCACGATATCGATCAGGGTGGGAGTGGAGTTTTTTTCAATTTTGCGATCAAAATGACGCTGTGCTAGAGTGGGCCAGTGAAGCTATAGCTATTAAGTATAGACATCCGTTTACCGGCAAAGTCACAAACTATATCCCTGACGTGTTCATGCGTTACAGAACCAAGAACAACAAAATCTGCACTGAAATAGTTGAAATCAAGCCACGCAAACAAAGCATGATTGAAGGCAAGATGAGCGAGCGGGATCGAATGGTGGTGGCTATAAACCACGCCAAGTGGGCCGCTGCGCAGGCCTGGTGCAAACAAGCCAACATAGTTTTTAGAGTTTTAAACGAAGACTCTTTGTTCCGCAATGGTGGCAAAAAGCGGTAAATACCGCATGGCGCTTGCAAACAACCGAAACTTAGAAGAACTGTTTGATCTACCAAAATCAAACACACCTGAATCTGATGATCTAGAGGACACTGATGTCACTCGGCGTGATTCAGATTTGACCTCCACCTTGCCCACACTTCCCGAAAGTCTTGCTACACTAGACAAAATTGAGCAGGCATTGCCGGCTGTGCGTGATCTTGAAGCATCAGATTTAGAGATGGATGCACTGGCAACCAAGGCAACTGAAAGCTTTGACAATCTCATGGACCTGGGCATGCAGGTCGATAGTCGCTATGCCAGTGAAATATTTGCAGTGGCTGGTGCAATGTTGGGGCATGCTATCACTGCCAAAACGGCCAAGCTCAATAAAAAGCTCAAGATAATTGACCTACAACTTAAAAAAGCCAAACTAGATCAATCAGCACCCGGTGAAGAAGCTGACGTGACCACTGGTCAAGGACGTGTGTTGGATCGTAACGAACTGTTACGAGCCTTGGTATCACGTGATACAGAAAAACCCAACACCGATAAATAACATATAGGATTTCACGAATGAAAACATTTGCACAATATTTGACCGAAAGCGCACAAACCTTTGATTATCGAATCAAAATTGTAGGTGATGTGCCTGCTGAGCTTGTTAAACAACTCAAAGATCAACTCAAAAAGTTTGATCCAACCTCAATTGGTGAAGTTAAATCAACACCAATCATGAGTAGACACATGGACTTTCCCAACTTCCCCAATGAGTCTGTAAACATGATGGATGTATCATTCCGCTATCCAGCAACTCCTCCACAAATTCAGCAGATTGCTAGATTGCTGGGCCTTGATGAAAATCGCATTTGCATTGTGCAACAGGCCTGGGCCAACGGCATGGACAAAGAGTTACTGGGTATTGAAGAACAAAACACAGACTTGCTCAACAGTCCTTACCCTGACGACAGCAAAGAACAAAAAGATCTCAAGAAAGATTATGCCGCTGTTGGTGTTAACAAGCAAGTGGTCAAGAATTCTGCACAAGATGCAACCTGGACAGTGGCCGGAGGCAAAACTCCGCCTGCTGAAACAACAAACGACTTGCCAATGGGAGTAAAAAGCCCCATGACAACAATCAAGCGTCCCGCAAAGCCAGCAACCGGCTTCAGAAAATAAGGAAAACAACATGACATTTTTTTACGACTTAAACAAAAAGCTGGACGAGATCCGCGCTACTCCAGAACTCACACATACTCAACTCAACGAGCGTGACATGAGCCGTGCTGCCAAGGGCTATGAAAAGTATGGCAAAGAAGGCATGCAAGCCTTGGCCAAGGCTGGTCGTGAAGGCAAGGCATTGGATCCTGTTCGCAACAAGTTTGACAAGTATGACAACACAGAAGTAGACGAAGGCATCTATCAAGGCGGCCCTGACAAGAGTCAAATCCCTGCTGTGAATCGTCCTGGCAACAAACTGACCACAGCAGATTTAGAAAAAGAACGCACACAAAGTCCTACCAGCGCCGAAGGCATGCGAGCCCTGCAAGACAAACTTAGCAAAATTAATCCCATGGATGAAACTGACATGGAAGAAGGCAATAGATTTAGCAAAGCAGTAGTTGATGCCAAAGCCGACGGTATCCAACCTGGCGAGAAAATCAACGTTGGCGGAAAAGAATATCCAGTCAAAGAAGCCGCAGGCGCAGTTGATTTTGACAAAGTACTAGATGCTATTGCCGCAATGTATGGCGATGACATGTGGCAAAATGATGCCATGCAGGATCTAGCCAATGATCTTGCACAGGCTGGACCAACTGATCGCGAACTAGATTTTATCATTGCCAACGGTCGGTTACCAAAGCGTCTGGCTAACACACAATTCTCAGCAGGTGACAATGTTCAATTTGGCGAAGCTGGGTTGCCCATGGTCAAAGGACCTGACGGCAAAATGGTACCTAAATTTGCTGCGGACGGCGAAGGTCCTAACGATTTAAAAAAGTCATTTGCTGACAAAATTGCTGGCGCCAAACAAGAAGTTGATGAAATGCTAGGCGACGTGGCCGCTGAAGCAATGAAGTCTGCAATTGGTAAAATGAAAATGACCGACGAAGGCAATGACTTCACAGGTGCTCGGTTGGCTGCTATTCGTGCAGGCAAACCCACATTCAAAGTTGGTGGAAAAACTTATCGTGTGAGTGGTGACACCAGCGATGAAAAAGCCATGGTTGAAGCTGATAAAGAAGACCTCAGTCCATTCACAAACTACAAGAAGTCACGTGCAGACCGACCCAAAGTTGGCAGTACCGAGCATGGTGCATTGCATGACATTGAGCATACTGCAACTGGTCGCAAAGTAACACGTAGAGTTGATCCCAACACAGGTCATTCAGTTGGCGCAGATGATGACACACCAGGCGAGAAGCGTGGTCGTGGTCGCCCAGGTGGTAAAGGTGCAGGCAAAAGCATTGGTGCTAAAGGCCCGAGCGGCAAATCCAAGCTGATGACTCGTGAAGGACCAGATGATATTCAAGATCAAGGCGAGTACGACCAAGAAGGCGATATGGCCAAAGACGATATCAAAACCATTATGCGTCATGCACAGGCCTTGAGCAAAGTGCTAGGCGACAACGACAACTTGCCAGAGTGGGTGCAATCAAAGTTGGCCAAGATTGAAGGCATGATGATTTCCATTGATGAATACATGCAGAATCAAGAAGGTGACAACAGTGAAGAAGAACCCATTGCTGAAAAAGCAGTGAGCAAACAACAACAAAAATTCATGGGCATGGCACATGCCATGCAAAAAGGTGAAAAGATCAAGGGCGCCAGCAAAGAACTGAAAAAAGTTGCCAAGACCATGAAGCCAAAAGATGCCGAAGACTTTGCTAGTACAAAACACAAAGGCTTGCCAAATAAAGTTAAAGAAGAGTCCACAAACAAAGAAGACCAAAAGGCTGAACGGGCTGGTAAGCGAGTCGCTAACAATATCGAGCATGACGAAGGTCACAAAGGCCGGGATGACAATCGTGCCGAAAAAGCCGGTAAGAAAGTCACAAAAGATATCGAGTACGATGACAAAAAAGATCGTAAAGAAAAGAAAAAAGACGAAGTTGAAGAAAACACAGTAGCCGGAAGTGTAGCACCTGCCATGGGTGGTAAAGCAAGCAAAGGCTCAGGTGGTATGACTTTTGGCAAAGGCGTTTATGAAGGCGCAATTGCCGAAAGCTTCAACTCCAAACTCAACGCTATCCTTAACGAAGGCATGAGTGTTAACATGAGTGCTGACCAAGATGGTAAGAAGAGTCTTACTGTCACAGCCACTGATGATGATGCAGTCAAACTAAGCCAGTTGTTGAACTTGGCTGGTATTGGTGGTCAAAATCAAGGCTATGGTGAAGTATGCCCTAATTGCGGATCAAGTGATTGCGGATGCGATCATGTTGAAGAAGATCTAGCCAACTCAGCTGACAACACTGTGTACGCTGACACTGACTACATGGTGAATGGTATCACTGCTGGATTAAACGGACGTAAAACTGATCAAAGCACATTGCCAGTCCCAAATCGAGACCCACGCAGAACCATTGGTTCTGTAGATGAAAGTAATGACGTTGTTGAATTGTACAAGCGAATTTCATAATGAAAAGCTTTCGCGATTATCTTGATGAAACAATACGCCGCTATGGCCCTGCTGGCAATTCGCCTGGCATGGGCTACACTTTTGAAGATGAGGGCGAAGGTCAATTGGTTGCCAAGACTCTAGAGCTAGAACCAACAGGTCCCACATCAGGTGTTATCGATGAAGGTCAAATGAGTGAAGCTGATATTCTTATTCAAGACATCGTCAACGGCACAGCGGATGTGTACAACATCATGACACAACCCAAAACTTCAGTGGAGAGATATGTGTCACAAATTCTCAACAACATGTATGATACTGCCGCAATTGATCATGGGTTACATCCAGATGATAAGTTTGAAGAAATTTTAGAAATTGTAGTTGATCGCCTTGCAGATGAATATGGACATGACAAAGAGTTGTCCGAGTCTTCCCAAGAATTATACCGCGTACTAGAATTAGCAAACGTTAATAAAGGAAAACAATAAAATGGCAAATGTCTACTCATCTCTTGGTAACACAACTGTTTACACAGATAAGTTACAAATCTCCACAGCAGCCAATGCAGTGACGTATAACACGTATGCAGTGGCCATAAACGGAGCATCGGCGGCAGGGAATGTTTTTTCAACACCTATTAGTATTCCTCCAAACACAGTGTTTGAAGTGTACTGCGGAGCCGGCAACAAAGTCACAGTAACAGGCACACCTTTTACAGCATTGGAATTGGGCACAGCTACATCAGCCAAATACTCAGTACAAGATACTGGCGGCACATTGCCCTTCTAAAGTAACACATGCGAGCACGTGAATTCATTGCGGAAAGAGACGGTACCATTGGCAAACGCAGACAAGCTGCCACTGTGGGCCTTGATGTGTTTGGCGACGCAGAACGACAAAACAGCGACTACACTCTTAACCGCGTGATGATGGCAGTGGCCATGGCCGACGGCACAAACAAACCTATTGACATGGATGCCAAAAGCTGGCTTGGCAAAAAACGTTCTGCACATCCTTATACCAAGGTTGAACAAAACATGCTGAAACAGGCTTTCAAAGCCGCAGGTGCCAACTGGAAAGATTTAAACAACGGCGACATGGACTCGGAAGAACATCCTGCTGTGAATACCACAAGCCCTGTTGTGAGTTTCAAAGGGTACCCCCGATGAGAGCACGTGAGTTTGTTGCAGAACAAAGGAATTTGCCACCTGAATCAGCAGAGCCCATGCGTTATACCTATGTGATACCAGGACTCAGTGCTTCAGACCCTTATAAAAATTATAGATTTGGTGTGGCCATGGCACGTGCTCGTAGTGATCAAACGCCAGATGACATCAACCCTTATCGTCCCGAGTGGACAGCAGAAACACCATTTGGTGAGCACGGAGTAGTAGCAGGCATGAATGGTGCAGTAAACAGCACCATAGATGCCGCATTAAAAATGACCAAAACGCCAGGCGGTAAACGACTAGTGAGCACAGCTGATAGCACAGAGCCTGGCTTTGTAGACACAAAAAGTCCTGTAAAAGCATTTGCTGGCTACCCGCGTTAACTTTAATTTATAATTATGAAAAAACTACTTGTACTCTTGCTGATCGTACCTGTGCTGACCATGGCACAGCCCAAACAACGTCCTGGTGTGCTATATGACGCTGTGATCACCAGAGTCATAGACGGCGACACAGTAGGCATTTCCACCCCTTGGTTACCAGCTCCTTTGAAACCAGAACTCAGTGTTCGTGTATACGGTGTGGACACTCCTGAAAAAGGCTTCCGTGCGCAGTGTGCCAGTGAAGCACAGCGTGGAGAGGCCGCCACCGCCTTTACCAAGCAGGCTATTGCCAACAGCCAAAAGCGACAGGTTGTGATCATGGACTGGGACAAGTATGGCGGCCGTGTGCTAGGCGATGTCATACTCAACGGTGTTAGTCTACGCCAACAGTTGATTGCCAATGGATTTGCACGTGAATATTACGGCGACGCCAAAACATCCTGGTGCAATTGATAGTCATGGTCTGCCTGACAGATTAAATATGGCATGCCCTCAGTTAACGAACCAGCCTTAGTCAAATCGCCTTATTCCCGGGCCATGTATACCGACGAGCAAATTCGAGAATTTGCTTTTTGTGCAGACCCCAATGATGGTCCCATGTATTTCCTGGACCATTTTTTTTATATACAGCATCCCACACGTGGTAGAATGGTGTATCATCCTTTTGAATACCAGCGTAGGCTAATTAATACCTACCACCAAAATCGATTCTCAATCTCCATGATGCCCCGACAAACTGGTAAGTCCACCAGTGCCGCTGGTTACCTATTGTGGTATGCTATGTTTGTGCCAGATTCAACAATTTTAGTTGCCGCACACAAGTACACAGGTTCACAAGAGATCATGCAACGTATTCGCTATGCTTATGAATCAGTTCCGGATCACATACGTGCAGGTGTCACCAGTTACAACAAAGGTAACTTGGACTTTGACAATGGCAGTCGTATTGTGAGTGCAACAACTACAGAAAATACCGGTCGTGGCATGAGTATATCACTGTTATACGCAGACGAGTTTGCATTTGTGCGACCCACAATTGCCACAGAGTTTTGGACTTCTATCAGCCCCACACTGGCCACAGGCGGTAAGGCAATCATTACAAGTACCCCCAACTCAGACGAAGACCAGTTTGCCCTGCTGTGGAAAGGTGCCAATCGTTGTGAAGATGAATTTGGCAATCCCACCAATGTTGGTGTAAACGGATTCAAAGCCTATCGCAGTTTCTGGAACGAGCACCCAGACCGAGATGAAAGCTGGGCCAAGCAACAACGTGCCGCACTGGGTGTGGATCGTTTCCGTCGAGAGATGGATTGCGAATTCATTATCAATGATGAAACACTAATTGCCCCGGCTAAACTGTTTGACCTACAAGGTATAGATCCCTTGTACAAAACAGGTGAAGTACGCTGGTACAAAAAACCCGAACGTGATCGTATCTATGTTGTGGCACTGGATCCCAGCCTAGGCACAGGCGGTGATCCGTCTGCTATACAAGTGTTTGAAGCCAACACTACAGAACAAATAGCCGAGTGGCGCCACAACAAAAGCGACATCCCCACACAGGTTCGCACCTTAACGGATATCATACGACATATCAACGAAGTAGTTCGTGATGCAAAGAGCATTTATTTTTCAGTGGAAAACAACACCATAGGCGAGGCCGCACTAATTTCCATTACAGAATATGGTGAAGAAAACATTGAAGGTTACTTTTTAAGCGAGCCCGGTGGTGGCGGCGGTCGTAGATTCCGTAAAGGATTTAATACATCAAACAAGCCCAAACTGGCTGCCTGTGCCAAAATCAAACACCTGATCGAAAGCAACAGAATGAAGATCAACAGTCGCAGTTTGGTTAGTGAACTCAAGAACTTTGTGGCTTCGGGCGCTGGGTATGCTGCCAAAGTGGGCGAAACTGACGATCTTGTGATGTCATCATTGCTGGCTGTGCGTATGCTACAGGTGTTACAAAGTTATCACTCAGACCTAGATACTCAAATGAGAGATCACTCGGACAGTTTCATTGAGCCATTGCCCTTTGTTATGACTATGTAAGATAAATAAAACATATGGATAATAACGCCGCTAACTCTCTTTATAACCTTTTGGTTACCCGTAATTTTGAGCCCAAAGCTACAAAAAACGGTGAAGCTCCTACCAATAGCCAAGGCAAAGAAGACATTTCTGCTGCCAACATGTTTTCTTTTGATTACAAAACATCAAACAAAAACTACGGAACTGTGGTTATATTGTTGGGCGATAAAAACAACATGATTGTGTTTTATGGTGACAATGTAGGTCGTGCCATGGAAGGTACCGACAAGCAGGAATGGTACCAATTTTTAGAACAGCTCAAACATTTTGCCATGCGCAATATGTTAAAATTTGAACTGGACAATATCAGCAAACTCAAATACACCATGCAAGGTATGGCAGCCATCAAAGAAGGGTTATTTGAGGGCTATTACGGCAAAAAAAATATCAGTTACAGCGACCAGCCCAAACAGGTTCGACTGATGATCAAACACAGTCGCGACATCAAAGAAGGTGAAGCACGTTATCGTGCAATTGAAAGTTTGTTTGTGGAAACAGCCGACGGAGAAAGATTCCGAGTACCCAGTCGCAGTCTCATGCATGGTCGCATGATTGCACGCCATTGTGCCGAAGGCGGAACACCTTATGATGCGTTTGGCAACTACATCAACGAGATTGTGAGCGAGATGGCCACAATGGCTAGATTCATTCGAGCTGCCAAACACAAGCCTTTTACAGGTGAAGCCGCTGAATTAGTTGAGGCTGCTGTGCGTCACTACAGTGATCTCAAGGCCAAAGCAAAACAAATGATCAGCCAACGTGGTTATCATGAAGCCCGAGAATCATTTGATCCTGCTGAAATTACCAACAGCAGTGAAGTAGCTGAATCTATTAGAACTATGTTTATAGAACAAACACTAGATTCACGTATTGAAGAAGCATTACCTATACTAGCAAAATTAAAGGAAACTCCCATGCGCGAAGCAGACGAATTTGAATCATGGTCCAACCGGGTCATGGAAGGTACATGGGCCTTGCCCGACACTCCTGAAACTGAACGTCAACTAAAAGACCTGATGAGCAAGCCACTAATTGTTGGTGCTGATGCCACAAATGCTACAGAACAACTGTATGATCTTGTTGGTGATGACATCTTGTTTGATCGACTGGGTGACCTAGCTGAGCGTGACCCCAATGCCAATTGCTGGGAAGATCCTGGTGTTATCAATCGACTGGGTGAGCTTGGAATTGACATCAATGCCACAGTAGGCCCCGATGCTAACAAGCAAGGCATGGCGGAAGGCCACGAAGACAGCGCAGTAGCCAGTGCCCTTACCCGTCGCATCATGAGCCAACGTTTAGACTTGCTAAAGAAGTATGGTCCAGTAAAAGTTACACAAGCAATCGATTCTGCCGCTGAATTTTTTGGTGACGTAGAAGAAATTGGCTCAAGTGATATGCATGCCTACATGCAATATGTTGAAAAAGAACTCGGCGGTATGGGTGAGCAAGGTTTGTCAGAAGGAACCAGACAAGGTATCATGCTCAACGGTAAAGAAGTTGACATGCGTAGCTTAGAAATTGAAAACGTTGATTCTAGAGACTATCCAGATTTTAGTGATGCATATATTGGCCGTGCTTCATTTACTGACGGAACAGACCTAAGTGATCAAGAAATGGACCAACTAAACGACGAGCATGGCGATCTTGTACATGAGTTGGCCTACAACAGTTTGCATGAATCAGATCTTGGTGAGGACCTTGACACCGATGGTGTAATGATGACCAAACCATCAAACATGTCAAGTGAGTCTGCTACATTGGATCTTGAAAGATTGAAACGTCTTGCATTGATGTAAACATGAACATTGCAGTGCTGACATTCCCTGGGCACATATTTCAGACTACACTGACAATCAATTCCATAGTAAAGTTGTATCAACCAGAGCAAATACATGTTCTGGTTGATGATATTGCTGCCAGGACCTGGACCACTTATGTTGAAGATTTAAAATCTTGGTTGCGCAGTTGTTTTCCCACTGTACAACTAGAATACACAACATATTCTCAAATAGATTTTCAAGACTGTGCCAGTGGATGGTGGCGTGCTCAATTAATTAAATTACATGTGGATACATTGTTATCGGGCAACAAATGGTTGCTGGTTGATGGCGATATTATTTTTGAAAAAATAGCCAACTTAGATGGTGTTACACCCTACACATCTAGAACTCCTGGACTATCTTCGCCAGTTGCAGTGCTACATTCAAACTACGTGAAAAATCTCTTGGGCATTGCTCAAGGGCATCTTGAAGTACATGGCAAATATGTTGCCACAAGCCCTGTGCCATTTCGTGTGGTAGATCACGCACTGCTACAAGGCATACGAAACAGAGCCGAAGCTCAACACCAACAGAATTTTCTTAAATTACACTTGCAATGGTTTAGAGATCAAAGTATAATTGCATTTGAAGATCCACCACAGCGCATGATCATGAGTGAATGGGAATTGATAGAATGTTATCGTCACTATGTCACACATGAACCGTGCAAGTTTATGGATCTTGGCTCAGGCTACAGCATTAACATGGACATTACGTCTTTCATGGACCCAGTGTTGTATAAACATTCTTACAAACGTGATATACAGGTAGGCAAGACATGGTTTGATCAAGAATTTCAACCCATACCTCAACAGTTGTGGGATCAAGCTGAACACTGGACCAACAGGTACGAAAACCATCAACAATGAAAAGATTATTTACTTTTGGATGTAGCTTTACGCAATACTGGCGCTGGCCCACCTGGGCAGACGCCCTGGGTCGCGAATACTCTCACTACGAAAACTGGGGCGTGTGCGGTGCAGGAAACAGTTTAATTTTTAACAGCCTGATAGAATGTTATCAGCGCAATCATATCACGGCCGATGATGACGTTTACATCATGTGGACCAATACCAGCAGAGAAGATAGGTATGTTGGCAAGCGTTGGTTGGCACAGGGAAACATATACTGGTCAAGTGGCAATGACCTACCAATTGAATATGTCAAATATTTCACATGCGAACGTGGATATCTTATTCGAGATCTAGCAACAATCACGGCAGCACGCCATTTGCTAGAGCACTGGGGCTGTAAGTGGAAATTCATGAGCATGGTGCCACTAAACAAAACCAATCTCAGCAACGAACTAGGATCAAACCCCAATGATGTATTAACCAATGATCTTGACGTGCAAGACATATATCAACACACGCTGGCAAGCATAGCACCTAGCATTTACTCCACGCTGTTCAAAAACGACTGGAGCAGTAGGCCTGGATTACCTGATGCAAATGACGTCAGTCGTAGAGACTTTCATCCCACTCCACTGGAACATTTGGAATATTTTAATTTGACATGCCCGGGACAAATAACCAGACAGGACACACCTGAGTGGATGGCCCAGTGCGAACAACAGGCAAAAACAAACAGTTTAAAATGGGGAACACACCATACCCCTGAAGTAAGGTTATGACATGTTGACATTTAAACCCAATGGCGCTCGAGGAATCACAGTGTACTACGACAGCTGGATGGAAGGCGGTGGTACCTGGTTTGGTCAAGAATACATAGACATTGTTCGTGAACGCTATCCCAATCGACAATTTAAAAAATGTTATGAGTGGTGTTCTGGTCCAGGATTCATAGGATTTGGGTTACTGGATCATGAACTATGTGAAAATCTTTGCTTGTCGGACATCTACGAATCCGCAATAGATCGAGTGTTAAATCACACAGCAAAGGATCATGTTAATCAGTGCGAACATCAGATATCAGCCTACGCCACTGGAACATTGCACACCTTACCTGACCATGAACAATTTGATTTGGTCGTGGCCAATCCCCCACATTTCTTAACCTGCCCCGGTGATGAGAATATGCAACGTATCAAAGTTGATGGTGGTTGGGCGGCGCATAGAGATTTCTTTCGATACATTGCACAACACCTATTGCCAGATGGTGTGATTTTGCTACAGGAGAACCAAGCCGGTAGCATTGGTGGTGTGGCTGAGTTTGAACAAATGATTGCTGCCAGTGGCCTTGTTGTTACGGACTCTTTCCGCAGTCCAAAATTTTATGAAGTTGACGGTCACACCCAAATTTACTACATTGAAATAAAAAAGGCACAATAGGTCGACAATTAATTCAAATGTCGTTGACAATGCTAAATACATCGTGTACACTACAACAAGTGTACGCAACAGGCATATACTAGGCATTTAGTAAAACATTCATAGGCAACGAAAGGTAACACACTATGGCATCATTAGCAGAAATCCGCGCAAGACTCCAAGCAGCCGAGTCTAACAAAGGCGGGCAATCACAAGGCGGCGGCGACAAATCAATTTACCCACACTGGAACATGGACGAAGGCAAAGAAGCTGTAGTTCGATTCTTACCAGATGGTAATTCTAAAAACACATTTTTCTGGGTCGAACGAGCAATGATTCGACTGCCCTTTGCAGGCATCAAGGGAGAAATGGAATCCAAACAGGTCATGGTACAAGTGCCTTGCGTAGAGATGTGGGGCGACGCTTGTCCAATCTTGGCAGAAGTACGCACATGGTTCAAGGACAAAAGCCTTGAAGACATGGGTCGTAAGTACTGGAAGAAACGCAGTTACATTTTCCAAGGCTTTGTTCGTGAGAACGCTTTGAGCGATGACACAACTCCAGAAAACCCAATCCGACGTTTCATTATTGGTCCACAGTTGTTTACCTTGATCAAAGGTGCCCTGATGGATCCTGAACTGGAAGAATTGCCAACAGACTTGTTGCGTGGCTTGGACTTCCGCATTGCCAAGACCAGCAAAGGTGGATATGCTGACTACAACACTTCAAAGTGGGCACGTAAAGAGTCTGCACTGACCGAAGCCGAACAAGCCGCAATTGAAGCACATGGTTTGTTTGACTTGGCAACATTCTTGCCCAAGAAGCCCACAGACGTTGAGCTCCGGGTCATGAAAGAAATGTTTGAAGCAAGTGTAGATGGCAAGCCTTACGACACTGATCGTTGGGGGCAGTATTTCCGTCCAGCAGGCGTGGCAGCACCAGCAGGTTCTGCACCGGCCGCTAGCAATGCTAGCGCACCTGCCCCAGCGGCAGCACCCACAGCAGAAGATCCTCCATTTGATGTGGACGAAGCACCAGCAGCCACAGCACCTGTGGCAAAACCAGCAGGTTCTACACAAAAGGCCGAGGACATCTTGGCCATGATCCGATCAAGACAAAACAAGGCTTGATTAAATGGCCGGCCAAAATCTGTTTAGTATCTTGCATGATGCGGCCCGGCCTTTGTGTTTTGTTGGACACTCATCTCTATCCCAGGAGATAGTGTCTGACATCAAACATAATAGACTTTGTGTACAACACAGCCTTGAAGAACTTGAAACCAAACCCCGTGAATGGTTTGATCAATATCAGTTTATTGTACTTGCAAGTGACGTTGCCTTTAAACAACAGGCAGTGAACTTTTTACAACAGCAACAAGCACACTTCTTTTCCATAATTGGCAAGCACAATGTTGTGAACCCCGACACAGTTATAGGTCATGGCACATACATTTATAATTTTAATGACTTTTTGTTTAGAGGCAATCGCATAGGCGATCACTGTATTGTTGTGGCCTATTGCCATTTCTCTCACGGAGTTGTTATAGGCGACTATTCGCATATTAGTTCTTACACTTATTTATCCAGCTGTGAAATTGGTGCAGGATCAATTTTAGGCATACGTACAAGTATTATCGGATTCAACGGTAATAACGGTAAGGTATCTGTTGCCAATAACACTAACCTGATGTTGGGTTCGGTTGTGACCAAGGATTTACCAGATACCGGTACATATTTTGGAAACAGACGAATCAATGACAAATCCAGCTTACAGCAACGAATTCTTTAACATTGCACAGTTACGTGACACCATACGTGGTCACGCATTAAGTCATACAGTTTCTCAGCAAATGGTATTAGCCAACAAGCAACGCAATCTTTCAAATACATTGGCCGAGATATCATCTGAACAACATGCATGGTGGTTTGGCAATCATACAGTAAACACTATCCATGAACTTGAATCTTGTGATGCTGTTCCGGCATCCCGTGTGCAAGAGTTACAGGATACTGCACCACACGGCATTTTTGGCACAGGCGAACTCATGATGACCAGCAGTGGATCTACGGGACGCAGAAAAATTGTATCCTGTGACCTTGAACATTGGTTTAGATATTTTACTGGATGCAGTCGGCAACTGTTTGCAGCCGGAATAGACCACACTGATCGTGTGTTAACCACAGACCCTGGCATGATGCAAAGTGGATATCGTGCACTAGAAGACGCAGCCAAGTATGGCACAGGTGCACAGATAGTGATTGATCGCACAACCAGCATGACTCGAAAGCTAGAAATGATAGCAGAGCATGACGTAACTGTGTTGATTGCCAATCCCGTCAAGCTCATGCGCATGGCCAAGTTGCAACCTCACCGCTATTTAAAACGCCCGCTCAAGGCAATTATTTCCACAGGAATGCCGCTAGAAGACCCAGAAATTATCAAGTCTGCGTTCAAAACAGATAAATTGTATGATGTGTTTGGGAGTGTAGAGATTTCACAAATCTATTTTACTTGCCAACACGGGCACAGACATGTCAATGACGATCTACTGCATGTGGTAAACAAGCAAGGAAAGTCTCTTTATTCAAATGTTTGGTCTTTGCCAGTGTTTAACCTAGATTCAGGTGACTATTTAGAATACTCCTATAAAGGACAGTGTGACTGCGGCAGTTATTTGCCCACAGTTGATGTTTTTGTTTCTAAAAGTTATCTTGGCATAAACAAACAATAAATTAAATTAAATTAAATTGGAGAAATCATGGACTTATTTTATATAGCACTGGCTATCTTTATCGCACTGGTAGCAGGGATAACTGTTATAACAGAAAAACGTTACCGAACAGGTAATGTGGGATTTACACAAGCAGATCGAAACTTGAGTTTATGGGAACTAAGCGCCAGTGTCACTGCGTCTTGGACATTTATACTAGGCATGATCATGGTGGGGGTATTAACCTACACCAAGGGCACTGTGGGCATGTTTTGGTGGATTGCCCCGCCTACTATAGTAATGGTTTTGATGGCAGCACTATCTTACTATCTGTTAAAAAAGTTCCCACAAGGGTTTAGTATAGGCGAATTTGTACAACACCGATACAACAGCAAGGGTCTTACTGCCGTTTTTCAGATAGTCATGATGATTGGTGTTATCAATGCCATTGCTGGTAATCTTACCGGCTTTGGTATGGTTGCCGAATACATCAGTGGCACAAATGATTCCTATAACACAATCATAACTGTCATGGCATTAGTAACTATTGCTTATTCAATGTGGGGCGGGTTGAAAGTCAGCGTAAGAACAGATGTTTTGCAAACTGCGTTGATGTTGATCCCAGCTGTGGGCATGGCAACATGGGGTGCAATATCTTTAGGTGGCATTGGTCCAATATTTGATGCAGTTAATACACAAGCCAATGTTGACTTTTTTGACGCACCCACAATCACCAATGTTGCATTGAATGTGTTATTCATCACCATGGGTAGTGCTATCACTTGCAATGGCTTTTACCAACGTGTTTTTGCATCGCAGGATCCGGTAAAAATACGTAACTCGTTCTTGTTTGGTGGCGCCATGTTTGCTGTAATTTTAGCAGGTTTAGGTGCCCTGGCCGCAATGGCTGTGCCACTGGGACTAGATGTTACCAATCCCAAACTGGCATCAACCATGGCAGCCGGAGCACTCTGGGGTAGTACAGGACTAGTGTTAATAGCACTGGCGTTTTTGTGTGCGGCATCGGGCGTGATCGATACAGCGTTAAATGGTGCAGGTGCTCTTGCCGTTGAATGGTTTCCTGATCGTGACCCAGTGCTAGTTAATCGACTTACGCAATTGGTTGTGGGCCTGAGTTGTTTGGCAATTGCCATGCTCAAGATTGATATTTGGATCTTGTTCTTGACATTTGGCATTGCAAGATTGTTTACTATTGCACCCGTTGTTTATGGTGTGCTTAGTGATCAGCAAATACGTGTAAAGTATTTAATTTACGGTATGTTGGCAGCAGTAGCAGTTGGCTTGTTGGCACATTTTAAAATGATCATACTACCGCCGTACATTCTAAACATCACAGTGACACTGCTGCCTTTTGTTGGCGTAGCAATTGATCACTACCGGGCACCTAAAACAGCATGATAAATGTACCCCCGCCATATGATCTACTAGATAACTTAGATGCATTGCCTCGAGAGTTTATCATTGGTGACCACATGGGGGGATTTTCATCAACTGGGCACAACAATCACTTGCACAAGCTTGATCAATATGCCAAGATCAATAATTTTTCTTACAACATAAATGTTGATGAATTTTATTCACCGACTATACAGGATCAATACCCTAACTTAAACTTTGTGTATTCAATTGACAGTTTTAATAGATATCGTAAATTTCAAAAATTTCAAGACTATAATATACATCCTGAAATTAATTACAAAAATTTTATTTGTAGTTTTAATGGAACTGAACACATATCAAGAAAACTTTTGTTGGCAGCAATACACAAGTTTGGGTGGTATAACACTGAATACTGTAGTAAAAATATTGCATTTACTACAAGTGAACTTGATGGACACATTACTGATTACACACATACTCAGTCTCAATTTTACCGTAAATTTTTTATATCTGACAACAGCCAAGATTTTTTTCAATCTGTAAATAATATCAACAGTATTAGCATAGCGGAATATAAAAGAATCGAACATGATAAAAATTTACCGATATTAGAAACATCATTGACTCAAAGTTTTGTGCACTTGGTAAGTGAAACCATGGCCACAAGCTATGTTCCTTTTGTAACTGAAAAATTTCTATACAGTGTCGTTACACGTGGACTGTTTGTTGCCTATGCACCGCCAGGTTGGCATGCACATCTTGAACACTATTATGGATTCAAACCGTATTCTAATATATTTGATTACAGATTTGATACTGTGCAAAATCCAGTAGAAAGATTGTTAGAATTAATGTGTATGCTTTCCAAATTTAGTTGTTTAAGTTATGACGACTGGCAAAATTTATATGAGATGGAAGTGGATACAATTGAATATAATTACAATCACTATCGTAGTAAGCAATACCTAACTCATATACTTGCTCAAGTTTAATAGTCCTAGAATGAAAAATATCTGTCTAGTACAAGTAGTTGACAACTATGGCCCAAACAAATTCTTGCCATTGGCCATTAGCTATCAGTGGTTGACCGCAAAGAAAAACCCCGTGGTTGCCAGTCAATGGCAAGTTCAACAGGTACTGATTGAAAAAGTCAATATCAACCATTGGTTAAATGAGTTTGATTCGGCACCCGATGTTATGGCCATGAGTTGTTATGTTTGGAATTGGGAATTTAATCAAGAGCTTGCTAAAAAAGTTAAAACACGTTGGCCCAGTTGTGTTATTGTAGTCGGCGGGCCGCAAATTACCAAGCATGACGTTGATTTTGTTAGAAAACATCCTTGGTTTGATATTGCTGTGTTGGGAGAAAATGAACAATTACTAGAGAAAATATTGTTAGGTGAGTCAATTGAGGACTTGACGCAATTGCCCGGAGTAGTCACATCCCTAACTCAACAGTTGTCCGACCCCCCAAGAACTGCACAATTAGATGAGTTGCCCAGTCCAATACTTGAGGGATTTTATGATTGGATCATGGACAGTTACGAGTCCAAACACAATCAAAAATTTAATTGGCAAGTGACTTACGAAACCATGCGTGGTTGTCCATACCATTGTGCTTTTTGTGATATTGGTGATGACTACTGGAACAAGACCAAACTGTTTAGCTTGAACCGGATACGCAAGGAAATTGAATGGTTATCACAAAGACAAATAGAGTATGTTAGTGTGTGCGATAGTAATTGGGGATTGTTTGAACGAGATTTTGAAATCACTCAATGGGTAGTTGATACTAAGAAGAGCACAGGATATCCTAAGTTTTGGGATGTAACTTGGGCAAAAAACAATCCTGATCGTGTGCAACGTATTGTGATGTTGGATCATGTGGCCAGCACTAGACTGTTTAAAGGTGTGACGTTTGCTATGCAAAGCATGGATACAGTTACCTTGGATGCAGTTGCTAGATTTAATATCAAAGATGGCGCCACCTATGATGCCATGCAATTTTACTATAAAAACAACGTACCGACTTACAGTGAGTTGATTTGGCCCTTGCCCGGAGAAACCTTAACAACATTCAAACGTGGGATACAGCATTTAATTGATCTAGGACAACGAGATTTTCTCATGGTACATCCATTGGTGCTAACACACAATGCTCCCATGGGCCAGCCTGAATTTAGACAACATCACAATCTTGAAACACAATATTTGCCATTGGATACATTTTGGTTAGAAATAGCAGATCCTGAATCTTATATTGTTGAAAAAGTTGACGTAGTCAGAAGTACCGATCAAATATCATTTGACGAAATGATATCAGGACACATGGTATCTCATTGGATAGTAGTTTTATATTTTTATGGCTGGGCACACCATGTCATGAATTATCTACGAAAAGTACACGGTGTGGCTGAAATTGATTTTGTTGTTGAGTGGATGAGATATTTTGAAAGTGAACGCAATCTTGTGGCAACTGAACACGCTAACACGGTACAAGCTATTAAAGATGTGTTTGAAAATGATGCAGTATGGGGTAGACGTGTTAGTGGCACAGATGAAATATACTGGGAATTTAAATCAGCTACATCTGTTGTTGTTCATAGAAATCGTAAAGAGTTTCAACAATGCCTAACTGAATTTTTATTTGATGTATATGGCCTCGAGTGCGCAGAGCTGGTTGATCTTAATATGAATCTTTGTGTGGACTGGCAACAGCAATATCCAATGAAACAACAGTATAGCAATGAGTTGATCAAGACTGTATTGGGATTGCCCAATGGAGACATTGTGATCAATCATTGGGATCAGTCAATCACCAGTGACGATCAATTTATTAAAGTGGCCTACCACTATCAAAGAAAAAATAGATATTGGCGTTGCGTTACAACTTGCGACGAGTGAATATAGTAAGTCCAATTTTTTGGCTATGACAATGGCTGGCGCAATGTAGTTGTTGACGATCAAACACTATGACATTTCCTATAGCCCAAGATACCACACGGTCTAGACTAAGACCTTCTAGTGTTTGTTCACTAAGATGTTTTAGATAGTTTTTTCTGATTGTGCTATCAAACGCAACCCCGGGCAAAAAATTTAAAACATTTATGTAATCAGATGTGCGATTATCAACTGGTCCTAGACCGTTGCCGGAACGTTTTTCAACTAAGTCACTGAGCATGGCAATAAAATTTCTATCAACTTCAAACTCTATTACGGATGTTGGATCAGAATAGCAAAGTTTTAACAACTCTCTGATGTCGGCCACCTCATGTATAATTTGGTGTTTGCCCACTAGATTATAACGAAATGGTGAAATGTCATCTCGACTGAATTTACTAGTTTTTCCAAACCAATAGTTGTTGAAAAAAACAGTGTGAGAATTGCTCTCGAACGCAAGCGGAATTAGTACGGCTTTGTACAATTCGTTTTGATTTCCATCACCACTATCGGCATGTATTCTAAATGCTGTGGTTTTTTGTTCATTGCAAACAACTTCTTCAACAACATACGGCTCATCTAGTACAGCATCCAAACATTGTTTGATAACATGCTGTGGCCATATGTCTTGATCCCACCTTGGGTGCTTACTGCGCACATCCGGACGAGCATCAGTTCGATCGTCATCAACATAATGATAGTCTAACATTTGTTGTATCTCGGTGGAGCTGAGTAGATTGTTGAATTCTTGTACCATAGTGCGATATTTATTTTGAATAATATGCTAGGTAAATATCTCACTATGCTGCCATCCACTGTGCCTTATCCTTATGCCTTTAATTTATTTGGCTTTGATCAATCACAGCTAAAGTCAATAACAACCGATGATCCCATATTGTTCTGGGCTGTAGAATACATCTCCGAAGATAAATTGTTGACTCAAATTAATGCAATATTAAATTGTAATATTCCCAATAAAATTTACTGGATGTTAATGCCAGGGTTTGGGTACAGCACCAAACTCAATCAGTTATTAGGAAATACTTTACACAGCATTAATATAGATTTGTTGTTGTTGCATTTTTATATCGACGAATTTAAAGTTTCTAGTGTAAGCTCTAAATGGAACTCCGCGGCAACAAAATTTTTATTTTTAAACGGAAAAGCGGACCGAACAAATCGTGTGGGACTATTGTATAAATTTTATCAAGCTGGGCTACTGCCCCAATGTGAGTGGTCACTATTTTTTAACCCAGACAAAAAACTCAAATTAAAAAAGTTTTTACCAGGCACAACTGATAGCGAAGCTGAGTTATTTTTAAATCAACATGCGAGACAAGTTGACAATATTCAACCCACCATGGACTCTAATTATCATTATTGTGGGTACCCATTTGATACCAATATATACTCTGGCACATTGTTTAGAGTTGTAAGCGAAACATTGTGGATTAATCAACCGCTAATAACCGAAAAAACTTGGATTACAATAGCTAATCATCAGCCCTTTATCATTGCTGGTTATCCACGATCATTGGAAATTCTCAAAGCATATGGATTTAGAACATTTGAAAATTATTTGCCAGTCCAATACTATGACACCATCGAAGATGAAGATCAACGATTTGACGCAGTGGTTAAAAATACCAAGCATTGGCTAACCAACATTGATCCTACTCAGGTTTCAAAAGATGTTGACCACAATGCTAAATTATTACACAGCCTAGTTCAGCAAACTTTTAAACAATATCAAAATTTACGTGATTTGATAAATCCTAATATTAATATTTTTAATATGATACCACTGTGCCTTGAGCGCCATAATTGGTTGTTGTTTTACTACCAAATCAAAGATTCTGCATGGCCAGACTGCTACTGTGAAGAAAATTTTCATCAGTTGCCGGACAACATAAAAACAGAATGCATTGAAGTTTTTGGCTATAAGCCCAAAGATATGGCAAACTTCCACTAGGAAATTTAGCATTAATAGTGTAAAATTAACATAACTTAACAAGGAATTATTCATGGGCAAACCCTTTGACGTATCAAAATTTCGTAAAGAAATTACAAAAAGTATCGACGGCCTAAGTATTGGCTTTAACGATCCTACTGACTGGATCTCAACTGGCAACTACGCCTTGAACTATTTGATCTCAGGTGATTTTAACCGTGGAATCCCGCTAGGCAAAGTCACTGTGTTTGCTGGCGATTCGGGCGCAGGCAAAAGTTATATCTGTTCAGGCAACATTGTTAAACACGCACAGGAGCAAGGTATCTTTGTAGTGTTAATTGATAGTGAAAATGCGTTAGATGAACAATGGCTTAAAGATCTAGGAGTTGACACTAGCGACAGCAAATTGCTCAAGTTATCAATGGCCATGATTGATGATGTTGCCAAAACAATTTCAACATTCATGAGCGATTACAAAGCATTACCAGATGGTGAACGTCCTAAAGTATTGTTTGTTATTGATTCGTTAGGTATGTTGTTGACCCCAACTGACGTTAACCAGTTTGAAGCAGGTGAAATGAAAGGTGACTTGGGTCGCAAGCCCAAAGCACTAACAGCACTTGTTCGTAACTGTGTGAACATGTTTGGCAGTTACAACGTGGGTCTAGTTTGTACCAACCATACCTATGCTAGTCAGGACATGTTTGACCCCGATGACAAAATTTCAGGCGGTCAAGGCTTTATCTATGCCAGTTCAATTGTGGTGGCTATGAAGAAGATGAAGCTCAAAGAAGACGAAGACGGTAACAAGGTATCCGAAGTCAACGGTATCCGTGCAGGCTGTAAAGTTATGAAAACACGCTATGCTAAACCTTTTGAAGGCGTGCAGGTCAAGATTCCCTACACAACAGGCATGAGCCCATACTCAGGTTTAGTAGATCTAATTGAAAAGAAAAACTTGCTCAAACGTGAAGGTAACAGTCTTGTGTTTACCACAAGTGCTGGCGAGATTATCAAGAAGTTTCGCAAAGCCTGGGAAAAGAACGATGACGATTGTCTTGACACTGTGATGAAAGACTTTGCAAATCAAAAGGCCGAGGTAACTACAGTTGAGGAGGATGCGGAATGACTGAAACCGTAGTAAGTGAGTTGTGGACTGAACTCAAACGTTTTGTAAACACAGTGGATCGTGCAGAAGCTGCCGAAACTGTGGTTGCTGTGCTAATTGATCACGACAGTGATGTTGAAGATATTCGCAACGCTTTTAAGGGCGATGGTGATATCAAACGTGCACTAACTTCTTATCTTGACAACGACAAAAACTATGAAGATGAAGAAGATATTGAGGAAGAAGCTGAAGAAGATTATCTCGAAGACGACTGGGAAAACTGATGTGGTATAACCGAGTCGTCTCCGACCTTGGCAAAATTCCTGACTTTATTCAGCACTATGAACACGAGCTAAGTGAAGCCAAAAAAGAATGTCGAATTGGCGGCTATGTTGAAATCAACATCAAAGAACTTCCCGGCGTGACTGAACATCGATTTAATCAGCTACAAGAGATCGAAGCAGTGCTTAATTTTCTTAACATACAGTTACGCAAAATCCGCAGACGCCATTTTCAAAAGTATCTTGAAGGATATGCTCGTGCCTTGACAGCACGGGATGCCGAAAAATATGTAGATGGCGAGGATGAGGTTATCGACTTTGAAACTATCATCAACGAAGTGGCTCTATTGCGCAACAAGTGGCTGGGTATCATGAAAGGCCTTGACACCAAACAATGGCAAATGGGGCATATTGTTCGTTTGCGCACAGCCGGCATGGAAGATATACAAATATGACACCAACAGTTTTTGCAAATTCTGAAGAAAGCCTGGCACACAGCTTACAAACATTAAATCCCATATTTTTTAAAAATGGGCAAGTACGACAACGTGATTTAGTATTACCGTGGCTGGATCAAAATCTAACTTAGTTTGGACAAGAGTAATTTGATTGGCAGCCCCTGCTGTATTTCGTCAATAGTCCACTCAGTATAAGCCAAATTATTTAACCATTGCTGTCGTTTGGGACGCATTGGGTTTTCTATATTGGCTAAATCAAAGTTGGCCACTGGCCCTGCTAGACTGGTTGTTCCAACAAATGCCGGAACTCCATTTAAAATTGCCTGTGTGCCCGGACCACTATTATGATTCACCACCGCCCACGCATCTAATATACCATTGTTAAAGTCAAAGGAATCGTAAGTTCCTGATATAGATCTTGGTAATTGAATATTAATGTCCGGCGGCAATTTCTTTGGAACAAATCTTGGATGTGGTCGAACTATTACTTTTCGATCACTAAATTGCTTGATGGCATTCACAGTGCTAACTATCCACTGATTAAGTTCTGGTTGTCCTGACCACTGTTCACTGTCGGTGCGCTGGGTGCAAACTATTATTTTGTCCCCAGAATTGGTCCAGGGCGTTAATACTAGTCCTAGTTGATTTGCCCTTGAATCATCATGATTGTGTGCCCAGGGGTACGCTGTATTATTAATGCCATTGAGGCCCAGTTTCCAAGTGGTCCCACGCTGTAGCATACCAACTTCTAATACAATAACATTCCTGTTTGTGTTGCGATATTCATTCCACACCTGTTTATTTTCACGCATGCGGCCAGCCCAAACTAAACTCCATATCACAGCCACATCCGCAGAATTATTGTGGTGGACAACTGTGTGTCCAAGGTATTCAAGTCCTGCTTTAACAGCCCCCCATATTGGGGGACTGTTTCTGGCACCAAATTGATTGTAGAGTGAAAAAATCATAATAAATATCATTTACTTACATATAAAACATGACAACAAACAAATTCACAGTGGTCACCACCTTTAACGAGTCCGGCTACAAGAAATATGGACAACGCATGATTCAAACCTTTTTGCAGACATGGCCGCAGGAGGTTGAGTTGATTGTGTATACTGAAAATTGCACCATCAGTGAGTCTGCGCCCAATATTGTGGTGCGTGACATCTCTGTTGTGTCTGCCCTTACTGAGTTCAAACAACGATGGCAACATGTGCCCAAGGCAACAGGTGACATTTCAGGTGATCCTGTTCGCAGGCTAAGAAAAGATTCCAACAAAGGATTCAAATGGAATGCCATTAGATTTGCCCACAAAACTTACAGCATTTTTCATTGTGCTCAAAATGTCAACACAGATGTGCTGATATGGATGGATGCTGATACAGTATGCCACAGCAAGATTACTGTGGCAGACCTGGATAGACTGTGTGAACCACAGTATGAATTGTGTTTTTTAGGACGCCGCAAAAAGTTCAGTGAGTGCGGACTTTACTCAATGCGATTGAACACCAAAGGTATCAAACGATTTCTTAAGGAATTTCAACGCATGTATGATGACGCAGACAATGGTATTTTTTTGTTAGATGAGTGGCATGACAGTTTTGTGTTTGATGCAGTAAGAAAAAACATTCCCAGGTTGCTTGAATTTGACTGGGCAGCCAAGTTGGGTGATCTTAGACTCAGCAAACTCAACAGTCCCGGTGAAGGGCATCCGCTGATCAATTCAGATTGGGGTGCATATCTAGATCACTTGAAGGGCTCCCGGAAAGATTTAAAACGTAGCAACCGTGACGATCTCAAAGTCACAAGAACAGAAGCGTATTGGCAATGACCTGGATATTCTTAAACAAAAACAACGCTGACGAATACATTGAAATGTTTGCAGCCGGATCTCAAACTGTGCCCACTTGTTTGGAAACATGGCAGTACGAACACAGTACAGAGCCACTAGTTCTACGTGGTATAATGAAACACAAGATTATCCGACGCTGTTGGACGGATCAAAGACAGTTCTATTACATAGACTCGGGTTATCTAGGCAACAGACCCAGCCAGGCCAATCCTAATGGTTGGAAGTCCTGGCACAGAATTGTGCCCAACGATATACAACATGGCGCTGTTATCGATCGTCCAGCAGATAGACTACAACGATTAAACGTACAGATTAGGCCCAGACAAAATCACTGCAGAGACATATTAATAGTTGCGCCCGACGAAAAACCTTGTAGGTTCTACGGCATAGCACTAGACGAGTGGCTGAAGACAACGACGGATACCATCCGGCAACATACTGACCGTCCCATACGCATGCGAGAACGTCCTGCATCAAGACAGGATCGAAAAACACAACAGCCAGAAGAGTGGTTGAACGATGTGCATGCTGTGGTTACATT
>Ga0181349_1000053_pt1 | contig 41455 bp, 57 predicted proteins | sample Su13VDMM110SD_FD_130106 | JGI IMG/M metagenome (GOLD analysis project Ga0181349, IMG submission 130106) | Freshwater viral communities from Lake Michigan, USA - Su13.VD.MM110.S.D | ecosystem: Environmental > Aquatic > Freshwater > Lake | place: USA: Michigan | collected 2013-07-16 | reverse complement strand
GAAGGCTAAAGCTGAACAAGATTACTTAGCCACAATGGCAGAGTTTAGAGCCTACGAAAAATATCAAAAAGAAAAAGCTCACCAACAAAAAATTGACCAGTTAAAACTGGAAGCTATTAAAAAATATGGTAAAACTGCTTGGGCTGAAGTTGAAGCAACCAAAGCAAAAATGGAAAAAGATAGAGCCGATGAATTAAAATACATGGATAAAGATAGGCAGAAACAAATTCAGGTTTTTTGGTGGTGTATGACGGCTGCGGCTTTAGTAACATACTTTTTTAAGTTGTATAAGTAGATATGCAACCAATCATTTTTATATTCGTTCTTATAATTTGTTTTTGTTTAATGGTGATTGAAGCAGGAGTGTTTAAATAATAAACTGAAATGGAGGGTATTATGAATAAATTGCCAATAATAATTTTTATACTAGTTTTGATAGGATCATTAAGTGTTGCAATGTTAGAAACTTTAGCTAAATTTTGATAATGAATAAATCAAATATCAAACTTCAACATTATGGTGATACAATAAACGCCACTTGGTATTGGACTGATGAAAATGGTAAAACCATTTCACCATATATGGGAGATTCCGATATTGCTGAGAAATGGGGTAAATTATATAAAGAAGCTGTCAAAGAAGGAATAGTAGTTATTGATGGAAAACTCTATAACTCTAAAAACTAAATAAGTAATGTCAATAATTCATCCAATAGATTTTTGGGTATACCTAATGATCAACTGTCGGTTTTTTCCACACACACTTCTGAAACATACAAATGAACGAACTAATTTATGTCCTAGTAACAACTCATCTAACAATCATCGCAGTAACTCTATATCTACATCGTAGCCAAACTCATCTATCCGTTACATTTAATCCAGCAGTAAATCATTTCTTTCGTTTTTGGTTATGGTTAACTACAGGCATGGTTACAAAACAATGGGTAGCCATTCACCGTAAACACCATGGTATGACTGACCAAAAAGGTGACCCACACTCACCTCAATTATTTGGTATTTGGAAAGTTTTATTTGGTGGTGCTATGTTATACAATACAGCATCCAAAGATAACTTAATGGTCAATGCGTTTGGTAAAGGAACACCAGATGATTGGATAGAGAAGAACATATACAGCAAACATTCTCGTCTAGGAATTACTTTGTTATTACTAATAAATTTACTTTGTTTTTCGTGGTGGGGACTATTAACTTGGGGAATTCAAATGATATGGATTCCGTTTTGGGCCGCAGGTGTAGTTAATGGAATAGGTCACTATTGGGGGTATAGAAATGTTGAAACAAGAGAATCATCTAGAAATGTTTTCCCTATTGGTCTTATTATTGGTGGCGAAGAGCTTCATAATAATCACCATGCTGATGCTGGTTCTGCCAAGCTTAGTAGGAAATGGTTTGAAATAGATACAGGTTGGTTCTATATCAAACTATTAGAAAAATTCAGATTAGCTAAACTAAGCGTTAAATGAAGAACCACATCCACAAGTAGATTTAGCATTTGGATTACTAATTATAAATTGTGAATTAAACTTTTCTTCTTTATAGTCTAGTGTTGCACCTTGAAGATATTGAGATGATATCATATCAACAATTACCTTGATATTATCATTTTCAATTACAAAATCATCTTCTGTAATTTCTTCATCAAATGTAAATCCGTATTGATAGCCAGAACATCCACCACCTTTGACAAACATTCGTAATGCGCCATTAGGTAATTTTTCTTCTACCAATAAATCACGAACTTTATTAATCGCACTTGCAGTGATTGTTATCATGTTTGCCTTTGTAATTGTTTATTGCTGCCTTAATAGCATCTTCCGCAAGAATCGAACAATGAATCTTAACTGGCGGGAGCGAGAGTTCCTCTGCAATTTGAGTATTCTTAATTGTTGCAGCCTCGTCCAACGTTTTACCCTTGACCCACTCCGTGACGAGCGAGCTACTTGCAATCGCCGACCCACAGCCATATGTTTTAAATTTTGCATCTTTGATTATACCATCCTCTACTCGGATTTGTAATTTCATTACATCACCACAAGCTGGTGCACCAACCATACCGGTACCAACATTAACATCAGCAATATCCATTTTACCGACATTGCGTGGGTTTTCATAGTGGTCTATAACTTTATCTGAGTATGCCATTTATTATTTATGTTGTTTTTCTATACGTTTAAATTCTTCATCTTCAGCGATTGCATCATCAATGTCTTTTGGTTCAGGTGGCTCGGCACCAGTGCATGAACCTCCATTTTTAAACCATAACTCCATGGCTTGTTGACGATACTTCTCTAAATCGGATGTCATCTGCCTCTACCTGCCTTTCGCATGACAGTCATCTTAGGAACAAATGTTTGTTTTGGTTTTGGTGCTGATGGTTTCTTTGCTTTTGGAATAGTGTGAATCTCAATTGGTGGAACTCCACCTTTTGTCTTTGGTTGTGTCATAATATCTCCTTGTTGGTTGCGGATCCTGGAGTCGAACCGGGAACTGAGGATTATGAGTCCTCTGTGATACCTTTTCACCAACCCGCTATAATTATATATGTGAAAAACTAAAATGACTTTTTTGTATTTTGAAATCGTAGGAAAAAATTTCGGAGGCTCCGACTGGCCAACCTTTTTAGTAAATCCAGATTACTTCTGTAACAGGCACGACATAAGTTTCATTTTCAATTTTGGTCGCCTTGTTCCAATTCAACAGAACTGTGTCACCAACATTTACTTCTTCTACCTTATCACCAATGGCAATTACTTTTGCACGGTCTGGTTCTTCTGCTGATTTCAAAATAATGCCAGAAGAAGTTGCTTTCGCTCCAGCTATTCGTATTACAATAATATTATCTTTAGTTGGTTTCATAATTTACCATTCACCAGACCAATGTTTTATGTTGGCTTCAGCATAAAATTCTTTTTTTAATTTTTTCCAATCCATGTCACCATTACCTTTATAAATTATTGTATCGTGTGGAGGATGTTCTCTGTATGTTTTAATAAACGGAATCTGTTCCATATATATACGCATCTCAGCAAACTTCTCAACACCAGGATCCGTGTTAATCATTTCACCAAATAATACTGTTGTTACGGCGTGCATGTATGTTTGTGGACCCAAAAAGAAAACATTCTTATGTCCTTCATACCGCCTCTGTAATATCAATTCAATTGTTTTTGCTTGAATTGGATTTTTAGGTTCAGTCAACATAAAGTCTTGTGAGAAATCCCATTCTAAACAAGTTGGCAATACACACTTTATACCATCTATTATAATTTCTGATAATGGAATATTATAAAAACGGTCTATATCCATGTAGAGACCACCTTCATCATATAATTTAAAGAGCCTCCATAAATCTGTTTTCTCTACTATATGTATATCTTTAATTAAATTGTAATCTTTTTTATTTAAAACATTTCTCAGATATTCATCCACATCATTATCATCATGTACTATAACAGTCCAGTCAGGATTCAAATCAATTAGTTTGCGCAAACCATTGACAATGAGTGGGGATTTACTATCGACCACATCTTTAGTCTTCCAAGCAACGTGTGCAATTTTAGGTATGGAACTCATTATAAATACATGTATGAATAAAAATTTATATGATATCTTAGGCATTTCTAAAAACGCAACATTTGAAGAAATTAAAGCCAAATATAAATCACTCGCTCAACAACATCATCCAGACAAAGGCGGCGATCCTGAATTATTTAAGGAAATAAAAAATGCTTATGAAGTTTTAAGTGATCCAGTTAACAGAAAAAAATATGACACTACAGGCCATTATGAATTTGGTACAAATCTGCGTGACCAAGCTTTAGAACAACTCAGTCGTTTATTTTTCAATTTACTTCCAAATATTAATCCCGATCTTGATGATTTAATTCTTATCATGAAGAATGAAAGTAGGCGAGAAAAGTTAAACATAAACAATAACATTAATACCTGTAACGGTTATATATTCAGACTGAAAAAAATAATTAATAAGATTAAAAAGAAAAACGATCAAGGCGAAAATCTATTAAAAATGTTTGCCGAAAACCAATTAAAGAACCATGAAAACGAATTACAAAATTTTATACGACAAATACAAATTGTTGATAGTGTAATCGAAATACTTGAAGATTATCAATATGGTGATGTTACAACTTTAATTGAAAACTTTATGAATCCCTCTGATCAAAAATAATTCATTTTTCTTTATTTTTTCTTGCTTGACTTTTTACTTCAAGTCGCAAAAGCAAATCCACCAATTCTTGTGGCTTTAACATTCTACCCCATTTTGATGGAGTTTTGTCAATCTTTATTTTTTCATCCACAATTTATGCTTCTGCCTTTCAATGTATCAATGCGTTTTTGAATCTTAGCTTTGTCTTTTGGTCTACTAGACTTTCCTAACATATCATTAAGTTGATTGAGGTTTAATGGACCCAATCTTGGCTTGCCAGTTTTGGTCAACATAGGATTTGCTTTACGGGATTTCTGATTACTACCTTTAGTTGCCATGATATAGTCCTTAAAGAATTTGGAGCGGTGCCACTGCTATGCTCAGGTAATACAAGAGGGTGTCTTATATCGTGCTATCACTCACCGCATGAAACAATTATAACATTATATAGGTTGATTGTCAATGGTTATTTGTGGTATATTTTTCCAAGCAATAGGTTCTGGACTTAAAGGTGCATCCGGATTACGAACATCAGAAAAAACTTCCCATAACTTTTCTTTGATTGCAAATTTGGTAAACAATCCTGTGGATAACCCGTGTGCTTCTATTTCCCACGGTTCATCATAATAATCCATATTTTCGGTAATCCTTTGGCCTCTCCATCGAGTGCCAAACTCATTCATTTCAATGTAGGCATATTGTTTGATGTGTACCATCTCATGAGCCAATGTTTCCAATATGTCATGTGAACCTATAATTGGATTTAATTCTATTTGAAATTCTCTAGGTTTATTACTTTCATTATAATTTAAAACATCTGCGTAACCTAGAGCATCAAGTTTAGGGTCAAACTTGATTTGAACATAGATATTTTCCAACATTTTTGGTGTCATTAATTGTTCAGCATAAAAAATAGCCGCACGTTTTACAAACGGCCGAAAACGTTTCTTATCGGGACATCCGATTATACTGAGTTGCATCTGAGGTTTCTCCTGTGAAAACCAACTAATACTTCTCAAATATTTAGGTACTATCTACTTTTCACCAGGTGAAATTTGTTCTATTGATATACCACAATGATTTAAGAAGTCTATGCCGATGGTATCTCGATACGAATTGCGGTAATATACCTTTTTAATACCAGCGGTATAGACTTGTTTTGCACAATGAATACACGGTGCATGGGTCAGGAACATGGTGGAACCATCTCCAGATTCACTACTTTTGGCCAGTTTAGCGATGGCATTAGCCTCTGCATGAATGACTTCATCCTTGGTTTTGGTGATAGTTCCGCCATCTTCTAGGTATTCTACCACTTCTTCACATTCATTGGTCCAGCCAGCTGGCATACCATTATAACCGATACTAATAATTCGATCATCTTTTACTACGATGGCACCAACCTTTAATCGTTTGGCACTGGATAGTTTGGCAAATCTTTCTGCCACATCCATGTAAGCGTCAATGAATTTTTGTTTCACTACCAAGAACCATCATCAAACCATATACGAATTGTAATAGGTAATAATTCTAAAACAAATGCATCTGTTTCCCAAACTTCATTTGTTTTATTGTAATCGCAACTAATTCTCCAATGAAATGGATTTAATTTTAATGTGATATTACAACCTGAATATTTCAACCAATTCATCTTAGAATCTCTAACATGGGTTCGGGAATGCCAAATTGACTACGAAGATATTTGTCTTTTAACATTTCTGGAATCATTGTGTGTGGTTCTTCTAAAATGAAAGGACAAGGGCTACCCCATTTATTAGTGGCCAAAAATGATTTGAATATTTTTACATCTTTTTCACTTTTTGGATCAAATTTTCTTTTTTGATTTTGCATCAACTGATAATTTGTAAGAATGGTCATTTTACATATTCCACATTGTCTTTACGGAGATAGTGAACCACCTGGTTTTCATTTTTACTAGATGACTTCACTACAGGAATAAAAGTAATGCCCTCAATCTCTTTGGTTTCCCAATTTGAATAGGTGTAATAGATGTCTGAGTTCGTTTTTGAACGAACCTTTTTGAGAATGGCTTTACCACCAGTGGTACTGGTAATATAACCTGGTCTTAGATTTTTTTTCATGATATAATTATAACTCAAAATAGGGGGTCTGTCAAGATCCCCCTATATGTTTACCGACTTTTTGGATAATTCAACTGTTCCCATTCCTCATCGGTTACAGGCCACCAGTTCATTATTCACTCTTTTCTTTAATGGCAATCTTTTTAATGGTATCTTGAGCCTGCACAAGATTTTCTAACCATACTTTTAACATGCCATTTACCATTTCTGCTTGACCAATTTCAATTTTGTCAGCCAATGTAAATGAACGTGTGAAGTTGCGATTAGCGATTCCTTTAAAGAGGAAATTTTCTTCTTCTTTAAGTTCATCTTCTTTTGCAGAACCTTTGATAACCAATTTATTACCTTCAAGAGTTACTTCAATATCAGACTTGGCAAAACCAGCAACTGCCAATTCAATGACATACTTGTTCTTGCTTACTTGTTTGATATTGTATGGAGGATACGATGGAATATTCTTGGTAACATTCTTAGTTACTTCTTCAATATCTTTAAAGAATTTATCGTAACCAACGGTGAATGGATCCAGCGTTTTGTGAAAGTCGAATAGACTTGGTAATAGACTTGTAGTCATGTGTAATGCTCCTTAGTTAAGCGAGTTAATCAAAAATTGCGGTCTCATTGAGCCCCGCACCATTAGTATACTATTATTTATACAACTTGTCAATAGTCCTGTATTTTCTTACCAATATTATATTTTGGTACTAATTGCCAGTCGTCCTTTTCTTTGTGGGAAAGAATCTTAATCTGGCTGAGGAATATTGGTGGTGGGTTTTCAATCTGTTGTTTTCGGACAACAGTTACCAGACCCCAATCAGCCAATAACTTTACTATGGCATTCCTACGGGACAAGTCATTTTCAGTAATATCGGTTGGTTTACCATCTAAGGCAAACAACTCTTTGAAATGGACAATATAATATTGGCCTCTTTTGTGTAATATGTGACACGATTGGAATAAGGTTTGTTCTTTTTTTGAAGCTACTCCAATGCGTGTAAGTGTTTCACGGACTTTAAGAAAATCGTCATTTTCATTCAAAGTCACCTCAACTAAATCAGTAATGTTAATCATATTCCGCCTTTATCTGTTCTTCTTTTTATTTCAGCGATTTGGTCATCATTAAGAATTCGTAAAGCCTCCTTGGCCTTCTGGTTAGAATAACCGAAGTGGGTCTTTACGCAATCTATGTTCTTATCGGCCTCTGTTTTCTGCCACGGTTGAAATTTCCGTTTCATTGACCTGATGGTATTTAGAAGATATTGATATTGAAGGTCTTTTTCCAACTCTGGATAAAGGTTCATCTCGTTGGCATATAGAACACAATCCATATGATATGACAAGGCACGGTTGACCACAAAAGGTGTGTAATCCTTTGCATCAATGTCATCATGTATTACAGACTTCTTAGTTTGTAGTATTGATGGGATAATTTCTTTGAACAGGTCAGGCATGTCAATATCCTGATACAGTATACTTTTGTAACTCAGCCATTTCTTGTTCAGTCATTTTTCTAACTGGTTTTAGAGCTTCTTGTTCTCTATCAATTAGAATCATTTTACGACCATCTTTGGTTGTGTAGTTTCTTGTTTTAAAGTTTTTGGGTTCTACTCTAAAAATCCAGCCAGCCCACTTATCAGAATGTCTTGGTGCAGGAACAGAAACAAAATAAAGAACATCAACTGACCTACATTTGTTTAATTGATTTGGTTTAAATGTAAAAGCATTTTGCATAATAAAAGGCACTTGAGTTTTAACTTCAACTTTTTTATCATCAACCAACAAATCTTTTTCTGAGTCAAATTTATCAACAGAACTTTTAATTCTACAACCTTCTTCACTCAACATATTAATAATGAGTTTCTCTCCGGCTAGGCCGAGTTCATTCATCATTTCTTCTTTGGTCATGTTTTTCATTTGAACTCACAATCTACCATGATTTCAGTTAAACAAGCAATGAGATTGATTTCAGAGTCAGCAACAAAGGCTGCTTGATATTGATACTTAGCAAGAATTAAAACCAACTGTGGAACAGATTGTGGTTTTAGAGATTCATATAAACTGTCGTATAGTTTACGGAAGATTCTGGCTGGGTCATTGTCAAGATTGTTGGTGACCCATTTCCTGGCCGAGGCGAAGTCTTTTTCTTTGAGGGCTCGAAGTAAATCAGCAAGTTGTATATCACTAACACTAGAAAGAATACCTTTGTCAATTGTACCAGCAACCGAATATCGTTGAAGTTCGTTAAGAATTCTACGATTGTCTGGAAAGTGTTTTGTGATAATAGCTGCGACCACTTCTTTGTCGTATGTAACTCTTTCTTGTGAAAGAATGTTTTCAACTCTTTTAAAGAATTGTGCAGCCAGTTTTGGTTTAGATCCGTTGATTTTAAAATCGATAACAGAGCAACGGGAGTGGATCGGATCAATGATACGATTTTTGAAATTGCAAGTGAAAATGAATGAGCAGTTTGATGCGAATTCTTCAATGGCTCCCCGTAGAGCCGGTTGAGTCGAATTGGGATTGAGATAATCAGCCTCATCAATGATGATAACTTTACGGCCGCCCATAAGAGAAACTGATGAAGCATAGTTTTTAATTTTGTTACGAAGTACATCAATGCCAGACTCGTCAGAGCCATTGATGATAATGTAATCGCAACCAACCTCATTACACAATGCTTTAGCAACTGTTGTTTTTCCAACACCTGCCGTACCAGATAAAAGAAGATTTGGTATCTCTTTTCTCTTAACGAACTCCTGAAAAGTTTCCTTGAGCGCATCTGGAAGAATACAATCTTCTATTCTAGCTGGTCGATACTTTTCGACCCATAATAAATGTTCCATTTCACATACCTCATAATAAAATATACAACAAAAATACTAATCAATTTGTCCTTGTAGGACACCAACTACATCAATTTGTGATTCTTCTACAACAATATTACCATTTGTTAATCCAATAACTGTTTTACCTTTCATCTCACCATCAGGTAAAACAAAAACAACAACAACTCGTTTTGGATTAACAGCAACTTTATTTTGGCTTGTTGCGTCTGTAAAATATACTAACATAATTATCCTTCAAATTTAGATTCTTTAGATTCTGTTGCAATCCAGTATTGAATATCAACAGATTTATTTTTAAATGAAGCAAGGCCTTTAGAAGAAATTTCAACATCATAGGCACCAGGAATCATTTTCAGATTTTCGGTTAAGAATACCATCTTAAATTTCTTTCCGTTACCACTACCCACTTCAATGTGATTCGTGTGAGCAGAATCATCTTTTGCATTAAAGGTTGTCAAAACAATTTTATCTTCTTTTGACAATACGGCAATATGTGGAGATTGTAGAATGGAAGCACTCTTTAATAAGTCAGCCAAATCTTCTTTAGTCAAAGAAAAAGCAATATCTACTGACGGCAAAGAAAGTTCTTTGTCTGGTGCTGTGACAATCATTTCTTTGACTGTCTTACGATAAGTGGTTGACTTCTTAGGACCAAATTTAAAAATCACATTCTTATCATCAAAATCGATTTCTGTGTTGTCAAACATCGAATGAACAGATAAGAACTGGTTCAAATCATAAACACAAAAGTCTTGTGGAAAGTCATCTTTCAAAGATGCTTTGGCAAGAACAGTTTTGCCAGAGGACATGGTACGAATTGTATTACCTTTTTTGAATTCCATACCAGAATTAATTGAGGCAAAGTTTTTTAATACATCAAGTGTATCTTTTGATAATTTCATTTAAATCTCCATCATGTAAAATTTAATAATACTACATTCAAAAACATTTGTCAAGTTATTCTTTGGAATACTTAACATCATGTTCATACAAAAACATCAAGCAACACATGGCGTGTGCCAAATGGTGTTTGCCAGATTCGGGATCGGTAATTTCTCCTTCTTTCCAAGCCCACATATGCCGTTGCATGGCATCAAAATATCTACGCTTAGAATCAGGAACAAATTTCCAGTTATCAGGTTCATACTTCTCTGCACCAAAGGTAAGAATTTCTACTGTTGCTTTGAGTGCTAATGGTGGAACTAAACCATATTGTAGTTTACCACCATCAAACTTACGGCCACCAGTGGTTGCATTTTGAGAAGCTTTTACCTCATCGGCAATCTTATAACCAAAGGAACCATTCACATTACTCATTACATTTCTCCAACAAAATTAGCCACAGCAGGCATATCTCCTTGGAAATGATATGTACCAATATGTGATGTTTTCATCCAAGGACATAACCAAATTGAACCACCCATCTTACGCCACATCTGACAGAACATATAATCTTCTGACAGGTAACGATCTGATCCACCACCAACGATACTATCTTTTGTATCAATGACTGTATCAAAGAAAGCATGAATGTATCGTGTACCATCAAAATTGGCCTGACCTACATGGTCTGGTTTATAACGAATCATTGGGTATGCTTTTTCCATCTTAGCAAACACTTCACGCTTAATCATCATAAAGCCAGTGCCAATTTCCAAGACCTCTAGTGGTTGAGTTACTTGAAATTGTGCAGTACCTTTAACAGGATTAAACACATAATCACCAGTAACTTTTTCTAGTGTTTGTGCTTCAATATTAGGATTTCTTTCTAGTGCTTTCTTGACTGATTTCCACTTAATCGCTTTCTTAGGATAAGGACCACCTGAAACATCTTTGTCAAGTGCCAATAAAGCAATTACATCCTGTGGACTAAATGAGATATCAGAATCAAGGAAAAGCATATGGCTACATTCAGAACGATGAATAAATTCATCTACCAAATAATTTCTTGCACGAGTGATTAACGACTCGTTGAAAAGAAATGAAAATTTAATCGCTATATTATATTGAAAACAAATACCTTGCAAATCAAGGCAGGCTTTCATGTATAATCCATGATTCATACCACCATACATTGGTGTGGCAACAAATAAACTTTTTTGTTGTAGTTCTTCTTTTTTAATTGAAATTTCCATTTGTTCTCCGAGAATAAAAAAAGGGAGTCCTTTTTGAGGACCTCCCTACTAAAGCTTATTAGGCAGTATAACTAAAACCACCTTTGTATGCGGCACGAACCATAGATTTGGTTGGTTTACCCATACGATAGAAAGCAACTTTCTTACCATCTACAACTTTTTTGTTTGTGTAGATTACATGACCATCTTGACGGAGTTCGTCAATACGGGCGGTAACATTGGTGATGCCGAAACGGCGTTGGGCTTGTTTGACAGTAAAAGTGTTGTAACCAGAAGGTTGTTGTAAGGCATTCAACATCTTTTCTTTAGCAGATAATTTGCTCATTGTAATACTCCATAGTAAAGTTAATAAATCCTTGCCTTAAGCAAGTTCTCACATCATATCATTATATATGTGTGTGTGTCAAGCATATTGATGGTATACTTGTTTATCTGCCAACTTGTGGCAAATATTTGGCCTTGGTTTCTTCCCAAGACAAATAAATTAGGTCATCATAGAAAAGTGTTTCATGTGAAACATTGTTCTTTTTCTGTAATTGCCTAATTCTTCCTTTGGCATATTTGGTTTTCCAAATATTACTCAAAGCCTCTTCACTGGTATCAAACGACTTTACCAGTTTATCTTCTGTGATTTCTTTTCTCAAAAATTCATTTGTGTTATTATACAAAGGAGAGAAATAGATTCCACGTTGATGTTCGGTACGAATCAGTTTTTTCGGAATCTTTAATTTAGAATATGCATAATTTAAAGAACGATTTTTATGGTCACGCTTAAGTGGAAGTCCTTGTTGATTCTTGGCTTCCCACCATTCAAAATATTTACGAGTATCGTTTTCTTTAATCCAATCAAATACTAATTTTTTGGTTGATCGACTTGGTTCAAAGGCAACAGAACCTGAGGAGAATCCCATGGGTGTCCAATGTTCTAGTCCATCATACTGTGATAATCCACCAGCTTTAGTTTTGCCATATAATGATGTTGTGGTAACACCAACAAGAACATCACCGTATTGTCGTTTCCAATCTTTTTGAACTGTATCAGATAAACACATCAATGCCAATAATTTGCCACCCATGTAATTAAAACCAAGTGGTTGTAACGGAACGATTGTAGAGCCGATTGCCGTGTGATTAATCATGTGTTGTTGTGTCTTAACATCTCTCGACCATCCGATTGCGTTATCTCTCGGAGTCAAGTCCAGAAAGTCTGAGGAGATACAGATAACACCAAGATATTTACCTGTTACTTCATCAGTTAAAACATAAAATAGATTACGACCAATATTAGAATTGTTCTTCATTGTAGAAGAAAAGGTACGAATGGCATTCCATCTTTCGGCATCAGGACCATTTGAAAGAACCATAACAGGTTTTAATTTATCAAAATCGTCAAGTTCTTTTGGCATCCAGAAATTGGATTTAACTTCTTTAATTAGTTCTTCTTGTTGAGGATTAACCATTTGAATTTCATTACCAAATAGTGTAGATACCTCATGAACAGGATATCTCTCTTTCACTTCACACCACTTTTGATATAAAGTATATTCACGAACATCCATTTGTGAAGCATATGTTAAATCCTCAACAAGGACTTTTTTCATATGCTCTTCATCAATGTGTTCAAAGCCATCGGCAGGATTTTTATCTTGCCAGTCTTGCCATTGTTTTTCTACGAATTCAATAGGTGTTGCCATTATTTTTTAATCTTACTCAAGTTTTTTTTCATTTTGTTTAACATCTTAAAGAGTTTATCTCTTTTCTTCATAGCCATTTGAAATGCCAAAGGTTTAACACGGCTAGTATACACTATTCCATTCATATGATCAAGCTCGTGAAGAAAACAACGAGCAGATATACCAGTTAATTTGGTATTTCTAATCTCACCATTGAAGTCTTGGTATTCAACCATAATCTCTTTTGGTCTACTAATCTTTAATGAGAGTAAAGGATAAGAAAGGCATCCTTCGTCCATTAGTGCCATTTCATCAGACATACTAACTAATTTTGGATTAAAGAATGCCACATATTCATCGCCAGCACCCATTACAAATACTCGATGTTTAAATCCACATTGATTGGCAGATAACCCAATACCTTTGTTTAATTTACAAGTTTCTACTAGTGTAGATGCAAACTCATTTGGACTGACTGGTGAATTACTGAAATTGAATTCTGGTAAAACCTCATGAAGTGCTGGATGATTTTCTGGTACTAATGCAAAGGTTTTTACTTCTTGAATTAAAGGTTTGTTTTGTATCGCTGCTTCTGTATCAAATATAATTGTATCGCTCATTTTTCCACCTGACTAAAATTATTAATTTTTTTGAATTTAATAATTGACCTAAATTTATCAAACAATTGGTCACCCTTATGGGATATGACAAAGATGTTTGTGTCATTACCCATTTCATGAATCAACTTCAAAAACTCCTCTGTACCAACACCATCTAATGATGAATCAAACACTTCATCAAGAATTAACAGATTAGTATTGGTAGAATTCTTTAATTTGGCAATCTGTCGCCATGTAAACAATAGTGCCAAGTCAATACGCATCTTCTCACCTTCTGAGAAATTGGCATAACTAAACTCATCACGGTGCCTAGACTTAATTGTTTCTTCAAATGATTCGTTGATGTTGAAGTTTACAAAGAAATCCATGGCAGTCAAATACTTATTAATCAATTTATTCATGATAGGTAAATATTGACGAATAATCTTGGTCTTGATGCCAGTATCTTTTAGTAGGTTGCCAGCAAATTCATAATATTGTTTCTCACTAGCCAGTTCTTCTTGCTTGGTAATTAATGCAGCCAGTTCTGTTTTAAGTTCTTTTAACTTGGCATTTTCTTCTTCTAGGTTATCTTTACGATTAGATAATTCATTAATTTCATTTTGTAATTTACCAATAAAACTATTCACGGCTATAATGGTAGAGTTATGTTTGACTATTTCATTGTTGTGTGATTGTATGTGTTGAATTATTTTTTGTATGGCATCGATTCTATCACTTGTTTCAGCAATCTGTTTTGCTATACCTGTTAGTGCATCATTAACTTCAACTTTAGTTCCATTCAATGTGATAATTTGTTGTTCTCTAAATTCTTGTTCAATACTTTGTTTGCAAGTAGGACAATCACTATTATCATGATAGAATCCAACTTCTTTCTCAATTTTTTTCAGACGAGATTCCAGTTTAGATTCTAATTGAACCAGTTTGCCACTCTTTTTTTGCATGGCCATTTGATCCGATATCTTACTATTCAACACATCAATGTGTTTCTGAATCAGTTCAATGTCTTTGTTTAACTTCTTGACTTGTTCTTCTGAATTAGTAATATCTTTTTGTTTCTTTTCAATCTCGGCATCATTATGTTTTCGGTGCTCTTCAATACTCTGTTTCTGAAAATTAATCTTTTCAGATGTCAAATCCATTTCATATTTGTTTTTGGTAGAAGTATCTTTGATGGCAGCCATCTTCTCTTTAACCACACCATTCATGGATGAAAAGATTTGAATGTCTAGTAAGTCCTCAATGATTGCTCTGCGGTCTGCTGGTGATAACTGCATGAACGGAACAAATGAGGCAGAACCAAGTATCACCACTTGAGTAAATGATTTATAATTTAATTTGAGAATAAACTTCTCTAAGTGTTCTTGATAATCTTTGGCCTTGGCATCTTGGTCAACCATCACACCATTACAATACACCTCAAATGTATTTGGTTTGATGCCACGAATTACTTTGTATTGTTTTTTACCAATAGAAAATTCAATCTCAACAATACAGTCCGCTTGATTAATAGAGTTTGGTAACTGTGGTTTATTGATTTTACGAAATGGTTTACCAAAGAGACCAAAACACAAAGCGTCCAAGATAGTGGACTTACCTGCACCATTGTTGCCAATAATAAGTGTGTTTGGTGATTTGGTTAGATTGATTTCAGTAAAGTTTAATCCTGTTGAAAGAAAATTCTTCCAACGGACTTTTTCAAATTTAATCATGCCTGTTCTTGGTTCAATGCTTCAACATATAATTCACGCATTACTGTTTTCAACTTTTCATTGTCAATGTGTTCTTCTTGAATACCATCTACAAACTTATTAATAATTGTAATAGTATCTTCTGCTTGATTTATCATATCATCTTCTACACCTTCTGTCAAGTCTGTAAAATCTTCTGCAATGGTAACATCAACAGGATTTACATTATACAGGTTGTTCATCATCTTGTCAAACAGATAAGGGTTTGTTTTGTTGATTACCACCACTTTAACATAGGTATTGGTATACTTGCTTAAATCTTTGTTGGTAATCTCGGTGATTGATTCCACTTTATCATCATAAGTGATTTTGTGGAACATAACATTTGGATTCTTTACAAAATCAAGACTCCGATTGCTAAGGTCAAAAATATGAAAACCTCTAGTATCATTATAATCTTGCCAAGTAAGTTCATACGGGTTTCCAAGATAATGAATACCATCAGCTGAACTCCTATGATGATAGTGACCGCTAAAAGTAAAATCAAAGCGTCTGAATAATTCACGACTCAATCCATCCTGACTTGGCATACCACGATACATGGCAAAGCCGGCAATCTCAAAATGTCCCATGCAAATTTGTGCATCTGTGTCCGACATCTCAAAAATGGCATCGTTATGGTTTTGAGGACAAATCCAAGGAATCATGCAGATTGGATATTTTTCATTATCCAACCAAATTGTTTTTGGACTTGATATTACATTGATGTTACTATACTCTTGTAATAACAAATCAACCGAATTTACATCATTGGTATTTTTAAAATAAGTATCATGGTTTCCAGCCAACATATGCACTTGAATACCTTTGGCATATAACTTATCAAAGAACATCTCCCGTGCACGTTTGAGTGTAAAAAAGTTTACATACTTTCTACGGTCAAATGTATCACCCAAAATAAGAACAGTATCGATACCGTGTTCTTCAATAGTTGGAAAGAAAGTGCCAGAATAGAATCTTTCATAATAATCCAAAAAGTGGATTGAATCGTTACGAGCACCAAAATGTTGGTCAGTTATAATCGCAATTTTCATAATAAAGTTAATTCTTTAAATTGGCATATTAGGTGGGTGTGGTTGATTCGGATCATTTGGATCATAGTATTTAATTTCAATCACTGCTTCTGGTACCTTTAAGGTGCCTGTAAATTCTGTTGATTCTTTAAGTGTTTTAAACCATTTAGAAAATACCACATCTTTTTTTTCTGTTGGATAATAAGTTACTTTATACATTATATCATTCTCCTAAAAACTTTTCAAGCCCTTTTATTTTCTTTGCCGTTGCAATGTCTTTTTTTACCTTTCTTGCATCTTCATATGTTTCAATGAACTCGGCAATGTTGTCATATAATTCAAACTGTCTGGATGTACCATCTTCAAATTCCATCAGTTCAAATTCATCTAGTATACCCATTTGTTCTGTAGCCTTATACTTGACATACAGTTGTTTCTTCTCTTTAGAGATTCTCCGTAAAAAGGCAAAATAGATGATTTGAGTAAAGTAAGCAAATGGATTCTTTGATTTGGCTGGATCAAAGTTATCAAAGTATTGTAGGCAGTTCTCAATACCATCTGACATCATTTCATCACGATAGGTATAGTTTATGAAGTTGGGTTTATGTGATAAACCTTCTGCTATCTTCATAAAACACTCTCCAATATAATTTGGAATTGCTGGAGGTGTTCGTTTTTCTTTCTTTGCCAGTTTACAAGCTGTCTTGTAATCAACCAGTGCTTTGAGAAAATCTTCGTTATTAATGTAATGTTTTTGCTTAGCCATAAAATATACCAGTAAAAGTTGTTGACAAAAGGCTTGACAGAGTGTATAGTCCTCGGTGTTCCCCTATGAGATTAATATTTAAATCAATGTAGTGTTTGACCATCACCATCCTCTAGTGCATCCATAATATCTTCAATTTCTTCATCTGTCATTGAATCTGCCAAGTTCTTAGCTTTCAACAAATCATTAATCTTTTTGACAGTATTTGTATAGTATTCAGCAAATTCATCGTTGGGTTCAAATATTGTAAGCACATCACGAGAATTAATTTTGATTTCATTCTTTTTAATAAGCTGAACTGGTAACCAATGTGACATGACTAAACCACTCTCATGACCTTTTTGTACCAACGATACCGACATAGGCTCAGTAATATCATAATTTCCATTTGCTGAATCACAAATTTGACCAATAATATCTTCGCCATTCTTTAATCGAACTATTTTTATCGTATTCATTTTTTTAGTCCTATTTTATATATTTTGAATGGGAACTGCTCTTCTGTATAAATCTTAACTCGTTCAACAAAATGTTTTAATGTGAAATTCATATGTTTCTTATATCTTAAATCATCTGCAATGTCGTAGAGTATGGCTTTTTCTTTTCCTTCTGACTGTCGCAGTCCACGACCGATTGATTGTAGATTTCGCACTCTTGATTTGCTTGGGCTGGCAAAAATGATATTATGCAAGTTTCTAATATTGATACCAGTGCTAAAAGTACCAAAAGAAGCAACAACAATCGCATCGTTTTCAATCTCCATTATTCTTCGTATTTCTTCTCTGTCATTGGCATCTACACCACCATGAACAAAGAACACTTTTCTATTACCAATATTTTTGGTTTCTCTTATCATATCATACAGTATTTGACCATGCTTGTCAACCATTTGATATAATATTAATGTATTATTACCTAAGCTAACTGCAAGATTCTTAATAAATTTATTTCGATTTTCGTTTGCAATTAGATACTGTATTTCTTCTTGGTACGTTTTATCTTTTATCTGTAGGCACATTTCATCATCATGCTTCAGAACTAAACATTTAATTTCAAAATCTGAAACCTGCTGTTTATCAATTAGTTCTCTTGTGGTGATTACCTTTTTGACTGAACCAAACAAACCTTCTAATACAAGCTTGTGTGTTTTAGTACCATCTAATGTACCTGTAAGACCTATCCTATATTTAGCATTTATGCAGGATGTAAGTATTGTAGTTAAAGATTGAGCCTTAAATAGATGTGCCTCATCACCAATAATATAATCAAATTGGTGAAAGTACTCTTTTGAAAGTTTATATAGAGATTGCCATGTAGAAATGGTAAGTGGTTTATCAGTATCTTTTTCTTTGCCTTGGTAAATGCGATGAACATTGGTCATTTCACCGTTGTTATAATCACCAAAGTCTGAGTATAGTTGTTCAACTAAAGATGTTGTAGGAACAATGATAAGGCCTTTGAGGTTTTGATATTGATGTAACTGACGGAAGATTAGATAGATGATAAGAGATTTACCAGATGCCGTTGGAGAAACCAATAGCGCTCGGCGTTTTTGCATGGCGTGAATATAGGCATCTAATTGATGTTCTCGTATTTCAATTGATTCACCACGAGCATGAATGTTCAATGAATCAATAAATTTTTTGGCATGATAGACTGAATACTCATCTTCAACATCAGGCCTTGGATCACCATAATCAAATTTATAATTTCTTTCTTCACAAAACAATTCAATATATGGTAATAAACCAAGATACACTTGGCTTGTTTGTAAATTATACAATCGAATTTTTCCATCCCAAACTCGATTGCGGTATGCAGGAACAAATTGGTAACCAGGAACAAAAAAGGTAAAGAATTCAGATAACTCTTTTGAGATGTGTTTCTCACAAGTTATCTTGGCAAATACTTCATCTTTTTTAGATATTATAATATCATTGTCCGCCAATGAACTTCTCCCATGATATAAAATCTCTTAATTGCCATGTTCTTTGTTTCAGTTCATTCATCACCGATTCTAAAACCGAAACACATTCTTCATGGTATACTTTCTTTTCCAGCATCTTAATCAAATCATCATCGCCTTCTAAGTAGGCATTAATGTCGGACTTCAATACAAACTGAAATGGTTTCCAACCACGAGTTTCTAATTCCTCTTGGTCTAATCTGCCGTTATAATAATCAATCTTTATTTTCCGCAAACGCAAGTAATCAAAGTGTGCCTTTTTGGCTGCAATTTTGTGTTTGGTAAGGATGGAGAGGTACTTGTTGTGTAGAATAGGAATACGAAGCAGTTCTTTACCAGGTTCTGTCTGGTCCATTTCTGCATCTTTTTCCCAATACTTTAATACTTGTTCTAAATTTTCCATAATATTTTCAATAGTTTAACACCAATTTTCTATATTAACACACTTGATGTTAAATGGCAAGACTTTGTATTACTTAAACTGGTATAAATTTAAACTGGTCATAAACAAAAGTTGCATCAGCTGTAATAATATCATCAGCTGATTGTTTTGTATCAAAGAAGATATCCGATAGAGATACCGGAAACATATTGATAAACTCTACACGGAGAATTGGATTGTTTAAAGCACTCAATACTGTTAACGTGGCATCAGAATATTGTTGTTTGTCATTTGCCATATTGTTATATTGATTTTGTAAAGCGGTCTTTAGATTTCGTTCTTCAGTACCGTCTGGTGATGCAAAGGAACGAAACCAATCGTGTAGTTGAATCCATGATGTAGCATTCTCATTCACCAAAAAATTCATACTGAAATTGTTGTATAATATCTGGTTACCAGGCGAGTATACAGTCACACTTGGAAAGTTGATTGGGGCCTGTCCTACGCTGACTCCGGGTATGTTTACAGACTGGCAGAACCATGTTGTGTCAGGTATCCTACCGAAAGTCATTAGAAACTTTGTAGGTTGTAGATAGTTTGTGTTTTCGGGGGTTCTAGTTAATACATTCATACAAGTATTTAGGTCGAAAAAAAAGAGACCACCGAAGTGGTCTCTCTAAATGTCCTTCTTAACGAGGACTTTTTGATTACATCAAGTTCTTGACACCAAAAATACGATAGTACTTGTTTGTACGAGCATTCAAACCACCCGAACCAGCGCCTAGACCTTCTGCGAATGGGTTTGATACCATTCCGTAACGGGTCTTGAAGCCAATCTTTGGTTGGAATGTATACTGGTCTACAGCACGAACCATCTGGAGTGGAACGTATGGGCAATAGAACAAACCAGCATCGTATGGGCTAGAACCCTTATAACCGATGGTGACGAGTTCTTGGTTGCTTGTAAATCCACCAAAATATGGGTCAATGTAAACCTTGATACGACCGTGTAACAAACCAGCAAATGTGTTGCCTGTGTCATCTACTTGCAGATCAGCTTGGAGAGCAGGTGTATAAGATAATACACCAGCCATTGCCATAGCAGAAGCAACGTCAGACGATACGATTAACACATTACCTTTTCCTCTACGAGTTTGCTTAGCAATTACGTTAGCATCACGCTCGATTTGGAAAATTAGACCTTTGAAACGCTCAACTGACCAACGGCCGTTAGAGTCTGTATCTAAGTCAAAGAAACCTGCTGTAGTTGTACCAAACTGAGCACCTGGAACGGCAACAGTATAGATGGTACGAATAACTTCACGGTTGATTTCAGCGAGAACTTCTGTAGACAGAATGTTAGACAATTCTGTTTCAGCATCAAGACCATGAATTGCTTTCAAGTCTTGTGCGAGTTCTAGTGAATACTCAGCTTTCAATGCACGGCTTTGAGCAGTTACAGTAACTTTCTCAATAGAGAAAGCCATCTGACCAAATGCTGTGTTGCCGTCAGAACCAAGGTATTCAGCAGTAGCTGTTGGTAGGCCAATACCAGTTGTGTAGGTGTTAGCAGCCAAAGTTGCGGAAACAACAGGGTTTGTACCTTGGTCAGTAGAAGTTGTACCGGCGAAACCATATGGGTTACCAGCAGAACCTTTACCGGAGAACATTGTGTTCGCCTCGTTGTAGAATGCCTCGTCACCAGCTTGATTGATATACTTAGCACGCATTGCAAAAATCAAACCAGTAGGACCAGTCATTGGCTGAACGCCAGCAACGTCATAAGCGATAAGATTTGGGAGAGCACGGCGAACCAAAGAAATCAAGATTGGGTCAAAGTTTTGAACACCACCAGTTACGTTTGTAGGACCTGGATCAGCTTCGTTCAAAGCAATACGGTCTTGACGCATAGCTTGTTGTTGGTTTTCCAAAACAAGTGCTGTAACAGCTTTCTTGTATGGGTCTTTGATGGCTTCTAATTCTGGATGTTCCAGAACAGGTTGCCATTTCTTTTGTAGTTCTTCTGTCAAATACATTTTTTATTCCTTTTTGTTGTATTTTACTTCATAGTTTGTGAAATGGTTTTTGCATAGATATTAATAGAAGGATCATCAGAGATTACTTTCTCTTTCTTTTCTTCTTCAACCAATACCTCATCTAAAGCAGATGAATCAGCAACCTTAACATCAGACTTGAAATATGATTCTTTCAATGTTGATAGTTTGGTAGCAAATTCTTCATCAGTATTAAACTCCACACCTTCTGCAAGTGATTTCAGTTTTTCTACTTGAGTCTGCGTAAGGCCTTCACAAGCTGCGTAAATAGCCTCAAACTTTTTGTGCTCATTGAGTTCTTTTTTCATCTCAATAGCAGATTTGATTTGTTCGTTGTAAGCTTCTTCAAGTTCTTCAACTTTAGAAGTAAGTTCTTCAACAACATCTACCTTGTCGGCAGGAATGTCAATGTAATGTTCTTCAAACAAACCTTTTAATCCTGTAATGAAATCTTCAACGATTTCGGCACGGAGACCTTTTTCGATTGCGATTTCGTTGTCTTTGACCCATTCTTCAACCATGTAGTTGAGGTAGTCATCAACCTTAGCAGCCAAATCTTCTTTAACTTCTTCAATGGCGGCTTCAAACTGATCCATCAATTCAGCTTCGGCTTCAGCAATAACTTCTTCAGCACGAGCAATAACGGCGGCTTCAAAAATGGTAGTTGCTTTAGAAACAAATTCTTCGGAGAGATTTTCGCCTGTGAACAGAGCGTCCATATCTTCTTTCATTTTTTCTTTCATCTTCATTTTTTTCATCATTGCCTTATCTTCTTTTTCATCATCGTGCATTTTTTCAGCAATGACTTCTTCTTCGTCATCTTCGGTTTCTTCATATTGTTGAACACCCACAGAACCTTTGTTTAAAGGCATTTGGTTTTTACCAGTTTTACCTTCAGGTTGTTCAATTGCAACACCGTCAGATTCTTGTGGTTGACCTTTGAGTTTCTTCATTGGCTCAGAACCAACAGGAGGTTTTGCACCTGGAGGAGTTGCTGTTGGTGTGCCTTTTGTGTAGTCGGGATTAGCATCGGTTGTTTTGAGTGGCGTGTGACCAACATCTTCTTCACCGGTGCCATACGCTACATCACCGTGTAGTCTGGCTGGTTTATCTTGGCCACTTTGTTTACCAGAAACATTACCCGAAAGAATGTCTTTAGCGGCTTCGGACAGATTAAATTTTCCCATTTTAAAAATCTCCTTGATTTATATTGGATATTTATATTTAAAGTTTTTTGACGAGTGATTCCCAAATGCGTAGGCTTACTTTCTCTATATCCGCCTTAGAAGCTTCTTGAATCACCTTCTTTGCTTGAGTATATTGTTGTTCAGTCCATACACCATTTATCATCACCCATTCTTTGCCTTCCATGATACCTTGAACGAAAGCATTTGGAGCAGAAGGATCTGCTACAATATCCGCCGCTGTGGCTAGATGAAAATCATCTTGAACTACGTTAACACCATTAACAGATTTAAGAGAACCCATACCACGAGAGGACACACCAATTTGTGCACCACCTTCGATAAGACTCTTAACTATGTTACCCATAGGTGTGTCAAGAATTTTTGCTTTGCCTATCCAATCGTTACCTTCTTGACGGAGACCCACAACCATGTGTGAAACTCTGTCGAGATTGATAGATGGAGTGTCTGGATGACCCAGCTCACCAAAGGCACGGTTTTTATTAATATATTGTTCTGTGTATCTTTGCACTTCTTTGGCCATGGTCTCTTTGAGATATTTACGGCCATTGCGGTTAACCACTTCTGCTTGAAGAAATGGACCTTCGATGAACAAAGTTTTCTTGCCGTCTTTTTCTTCAGCAAGATATTGTAATGATTCGGTGACTTCTGTTATTAACTTCATTGTAGCCCCATTGCTTTTCGTTTTCTTAATGTCATCGTTCTTTTTCGTAATGCTTGTCTTAATTTAGAACGCCTTTTAAACTTAGAACGCCGTGCCGCCATTTTACGGCGTCTACGCTCTTGTGGTAACATTCTTACGAGCTTGCCACCACGAATTGTGAAACCTGGTACGGCCGACTTCTTAACTCTCCGTTGAACTTTTCCTGCACGAAACCTTACACGAATAAGTTTAGTTCTTCCCATCTTTTGCACATTGGCTTCAGATAGTTCTTCTTCTTCAACTTCAAAATCATCATACATTTCAGCTGCCAAACGCAATTTGACTTGGTTAACTTTCTCATTAACCAAATCTTGTATGCGTTGATTCAAAACTTCTTTTGCTTCAACTATTTTATCCTGTAATAGTTTAGAAACAAAATCTTTCATTACGGTGTTATACCATAAGGAGGATAGTTAAATGCAGCAGGATCAGTAAACTGGCCAGAACTATAGAATTGATTGTTTTTATGTAACTCAATAATTAATGTGTAAGCAGCATTAGCGGTTGTACCAACAGTAACAATAGAAACATTACCTGTAGGACCAACAGCATTGTTTGTTATTGCAGGCAATTGATATTGTGGATTTGTATCACCAGCACCAACACCTAATGCATAAATTGTGGCATCACTAGTTGTGCCTTGCCATTTTAATTGTAGGTGACCAACTTCTGCATCAACATTATAAATTACACGAGAAATTGTAAATGCAGAGTTAGCAAAACCAGTAGCCGTTGTATTGCCTGTTTGATATAAAGCTCCGTTAGCATTCAAAGCACCAGATAAAGACCGTGGGTCAATAATAACTGTTAAGTTTTCATTACCGCCAGCGGCATCAAAAATACCAACCCGTTTAATTACGGTGCGTTTTGTTGTATCGACTAAAATTTGTGTGCTATTTGATGTTGCCATTTTTTATTCCTGTTTGGTTATTCTTCTGTTTCTTCGTCCATGCTGCCCGTTGAGGACCATTGCATGCCGGTATATGGAACGGTTACATATTTATTAATCTTATCCACATAGTAAAGAGCCACTCTCTGATTACCAGGAAACTGGCGAATTGATTTGCGTTTCATAATCAAAACAGCAGGAGGATCCATAGGCATACCATGGTCTTCTTTTTCATTCAAAGAGCGTAGTTCTTTAAGTGTTTTCACCCGAATTATCCTCTGGTTGTGTTTCTTCTTCTTCTTGAGCAAACATATTCTGTGCTACTGCTTGTTTAGCTGCACCTAAATGGTTCATTACACGGTCATGAATATCAGCGTATAATGCATCACGCATTTCTTTAGCATTATCTTGTGCTGCGTAGTCTATAATTTGTCTTGTATCTGCCATTTTATCTCCAATTTAAATATTTATAATATCTGTTTCAATTTAACAAATGTACCAGGTGACTTTTCTTCTTGTGTCTGATTCTGTTGTGCTTCTCTTTTTTGCAATTCCATTTGGTGCTCTGCATCAATTGGATTCATTGGTTGATTTGGTACTTGTGCCATCATTTGTTGTTGTGCCACATCATTCATAACACCAACTGGTAAACCCATACCAATTTCTTTTTCTTCATCAATCTCACCTTGCATTTCTTTAATTTGGTCATCTGTCAATCGTAATACATTGCGTTGAATCCATGCTTGTGAGAAATAACGACCTGTGTATGGATCTACAGCTGATAAGAGAGATAATCTTTCTCTTATCAATTCAGCATCTTTGAGTTCACTAAAGTTATTGTCTTTAATAAAATCATAATAAATATGTTCTTTAAACTGATCCCATTCGTCAGCGGTACAGATACCTTTTAATACACATTGCACACGGAGTGCCTGATTAAAGATATCAGAAAACTTGTTACGCAATCGGTCAACAAACTTTGCAAACTTTAATTCGTCACGAGTCACTTCTGCAACACGACCAATAGAGAAACCTTGATTTGGTTCTAATCGTGAAATAGGTACACTTAATGAATTATATAATTTCTTTTGAAAGTATTTGACATCTTCCAATTCACCTAAGTTTTGACCACCAGGTAATGTAGTAATCTCTGTGCCTTTACCGCCTTCACGGCGAGGCAACCAAAAATCTTCCATCATAGATAAGAATTTACGGTCATCACGGACTTCACCAGTCTGTGCATCATAGACCAACTTGTTTTTATACTTGACCATAATATCACGCAGATATTGTTCGGCCTTTAATTTAGGTAAATTACCTACGTCAATATAAAATATGCGGCGCTCAGGTGCTCGTGAGATACGATAGATAACTGTAGCATCTTCAATCATTCTTAATTGATTAAGTGGTTTGATTGCCTTGTGTAGGTAAGATAACACCACAGCACGGCGAGAATCCATCAAGCCAGATACAACCGAAACAATAGAATCTAGTGTAATACGAACACCAACAGGACCATAATTAGAAGAAGAACCAGATACTACTTTATCATTGTAGATATAATATTCATTATATACATCTATAATTTCTGCGCCTGTTCTTTCATCTTTTTTCTTTTTAATCTCACGCACTTTACGAAGTTTGCGTGGATCAATATATCGTAATTCTTTAATACCAGCAATTGGATTTTCTTTATCTATAAGCACATTATAATATAACCTGCCGTCAATATAATAACGGCGGAAAATATCTTGAGCCATATGCTTATAATTAAGTAAACGCAATATGGTATGAAACTCATCTTTGATTGCTTTTTTAATTTTTTCTGGTTGGTCTAAATCATCCAACACAATCTCAATAATTTTACCATCATCATCTTGCACAATGGCTTCATTCATAATATCATCAATCGCCGATTCAATCTCTGGTTGCATAGCCATCTCACGATAACGAGAGATAAGTTCTACTTCATTTTTTGCCGTGCCATCTAGGTCAACATATGTACCATAATATGCTGCCGAGGAAATAGTTAATGCGCCATCTTCATTATTTGGTGGCGTAAAAGATGGTTGTGAAGCTTGCTCTTCCTCGTTTTTTCTACGAGAAATCTCAAAACCAAAGAGAGAGAATTTATTAGTGGCTGCCATATTTTGTAATTTCCAATTCAATTAAACATAAATGAGGGACCGAAGTCCCTCAAACAAAAACATATTAGGTAGTTGTATTTGATTCCCAATATTGGAAGGCAAATGTTGCTGAATATTCTTCAATTACATCATTTGAACCCCAATCTAAATCAATTGGTGCTACATCAAGTGGGAATACACCTACAAACTTATAAGATTTCAATTCGTTACCAGCTTTGCCGTATTGCGTTACAACTGCATCAACGGTATAACCAGTTGGATTAACCGCTCCAGTATTACGCACATTGGTAGTATGACTGTTGATTGCGTTCATCCATGATTCGAGAGAGTTACGAACTACAAAGTCCTCGTCATTGATAATCTGTAATGTCCAGTCTGTGAAGGTACGATTACCAGCAAACTTCAGTTCACGGCCAAAGTAAAACACAGGCACAGTACCTACAGTAGAACCTGGTAACTGTGCTGATTTTGCCATGAATGTTGTTTTCTGTGCAGCGGCTGAGCTGTTGGTTGCGACTGTTGGGAATATTAAAGAGACCTGAAATAGATTTGGACGGGCACCGTCACCAATCATATTTGCTCTAAATTCTGCTACATTGAATGCCATTTGTTTTCTCCTATATCGTGGTTATTTATTAAGCTGCACCAACGATTGTTGTGAAGTCAACGCCAGTCGCAACTGCAACAAAATTCAATTGGATGAAGTTGATAGAACGAGCAGGCTTGATGTAGATGTCACCAACAAACTGATTAGAATCAATAACTTGTGGTGTATTATTTGTTGTATCACAAACAACACGGAAGTCATAGATACCACGGCGACCTTGAACATCTCGTAAAAACGGAGTTATCAATGCTACAAACTGAGCACGAGTGAACTCATCATTAAATTCAAACAACGAAAACTGAGCAGCCTGAGAAATTGATTTTTCAAGAACAATAAACAATCTACGGACATTGATACGGTCAAATGCAGATGGTTTGTTTTGTAAAGTCTTGTCGCCAAATAGAACAATGCCTTGACCTGGAAACGACACAACTGGATTTATGCCTGCTGCATACATTACATCTCGTTGAGTTTTGTTTGGATTAAATGCCAACTTAATAGCATTTTTAATTTGGCCACGGTTAAATCCAGCTGGTGAAAACCATGGATCACGAACTGTATCAGTATTAACACACAGACCAGCCACATCACCGTTTAATGGAATGTAACGATATGCGTTATTGTATTTGTCGTACATATATTTATAACCAGAGTCAGCGACAACATAAGAACTAGTACGAGCCAAACTTGCTAACCAAGCTTGAAGGCCTGCTGTTGGTGTTGTGCTAATATTATCAATTGCTGTTCGAGGAGGCGAAATAAATGCCACACAATCTTTGCGTGAATTAACAATATTATCAATTACATATTGTTGAACTATTGTATTTGCATTGCCAGTTAATACTAATGAAATATCAATTTCTTCTTTGTTTGCAAATAAATCATATGCAGTTTGAATGTTACCATTAGTTGGAGTAAACTCTGAACCACCAGCCAAAGTAATTGTTGGATTAGTTGTCAATACGGCAAAGTTTGTATTGGCAGCTGTATTATCCCAAGTAGAATTTGTTGTTGCATAGTTTACTGGATCAGTTGCATAGACGTATTGTGAGTTATTAAAAATAACTTGTTTATAAAAGTTTGATTCACCATTAATGCTTGCATCAGAAGCTTTAGATAAAAATGGATAAACTTCTAATACTGTACCTTGTTGACCAGTAAATTTACCACCAGCATCAATAACAACAATATGAATTTCATCATTTGCACCACCAACGGCTGATGCATAAGCTGAAGTACCAGGAGCAGAAGTGAAATAAGAACTATATGACCAGCTACTAAACAAACTCGTATTGGCACAAACAGCTACCGATAAAGAGTTTCCAAGTACACCTGGATATCTGGCCATAAATGCACCAAAGAGATTGTTGTTATCTGTATTTAAATAGAGATATTCAAATTCTTCTTCATTAGGAATTTGAAATGCTGTATTTGCAGCTGCATTATTTGAATTAGTGTTGGCGGCCCGAACAACACTTAAATTATTACCATATGATAAGAAAGAAGCTGCTGTAAAAAACGAAATTGCTGAGTTTGAATCTGGTTTACCAAAATATTTGATTAATGTTAGTTCATTGTCAACCAGAATGACTTGTCGTGCTGGACCCCACGAGAAGTTTCCAGCATAAGCACCGGCCGTAGTTAGAATCGAAGGGATGACTGTTGTTAAGTCGACTTCGGAAACATTTACGCCTGGAGAGATTTGAAACGCCATTTTATTCTCCTTGAATTATTATGTGTTCTTGGCAGTTAAAATACCATACTGATATTTATGATTCATAGGATTTACATACTCCTAAAGAAATCTCTAGTGTATTTTCCATAAGTATCACCACCATCTGCCACTTCCCATACATCACCACCTTCCACTATGAAATCAGTCTTTAGACCATCTTCTATAATGGGCGCAGGTAGAACTTCTTCATCTAGTTGATTCATGTTTTCCAACTGAATCTGTTTTCTTAAATCATGATTTACTATTTCTCTGAAGTATTTCTGTGTAGTTGCCCATGCAAAAATCACCAAAGTCATTGCCATATCATCATTGGCACCATCTGCAGCCGCAAATGATGTCTTATATTGCTCAAATGTGGTTAACTCTGAATAGGTATCAAAGTCATTAATCAGTAACTTATCACCTTCAATCAAAGTCTTGAGGTTAGAACAACCTACAGATTTTACCTGAGGTGACATCTTTAGACCCATCTGCACACCACGAGCAAATCCAGCAGATAGTTGTTGTGGTTTCTTATTACCAGTAAAGACTTTTAATAGGTTCTCATACTCTAAATCTGAATGTATAAAATCTGCCACCTGTGGATTGTTGTTTATTTCTACCAAAATATAGGCGTCATTGTATAAACGAGCTGCATTGACAATCACCGTTGGAAACAATATGGGTGAAATAGATGAACTTGAATAAGTAGCAACCTGTTTATAGGGTGTTGTTGAAATATCTATCACAGAGAAAGCTGAGGAGTCTAAGTTTTTACCTTCTGATACATCAACCGAAATACAATAGATGTGGTCGGTTAGAGAACCATTGACACCCTCTTTGATAGGATGTTCATAAATTTTTATCTTATCGTGTTCTACAATCGGGTTCATGTACCTCAATTGTTGTAGTTTATAACCAGAGATAAGAGTATTAGACGAACCTAAAAATTCAGTTTCAAACTCTTGTGCAAACTGCCGTTCTGATGTGTTGCGTATGGTTTCTTCTTTCCAAGCATCGTCACGACCTGGTACATGTGACCAATGAATTTCAAAGTTTTTATAATTGTTTCGACCTTCTAACGAATCCATCCATAATTTATAAAACAAATTCATACCATTTGGTGTTGAAACAATGATAATCTTTGAGGACTTACCAGATGAGATTACAGGATAGACTGAGTTAAAGAACTCATTGGCAATATTGTTTGGGACGAAAGCGAATTCGTCTAAGAATACAATGTTAAACGAACCACCTCGGATTGCTGAGGAACTGGTGGAGGCCGCAATAACTTTAGACCCGTTCTCTAGTTCTACGTTACCCTTGTTCCATGTCACCACGCCTTGCTGGAGCCATTGTGGTAAATTCTCGTATGCCAGTTGATACTTGGCTAGAATATCACGAGCCAAAGAACCTTTGTTTGCCAGAACGGCCACATTTTGAGAGTCGGTAAAGATAGTTGACCAAAGAAGATAACCAACTGTTGTGGTAGTTTTACCAACCTGACGAGGACATTTGGTGATAACGAAACGATTATCTTTGAATAGATTAAGCATTTCTTCTTGAAATGGCCACATATCAAAATTGATTAGGCCTTGGTCCACGTTTACAATCTTAATGTAGTTCATACAGAAGTAAACTGGATCTTTAGAACACTTTACATATTCTTCAATCTGTTCTTTGGTATACTGATGGTCAACACCTACCTTTTTAAGTAGGGGGTTATCACGGTACGAATCTTTAGTGTTCATTGAAATAGATGTTCAATCTTTATTTTGGCATGAGGTGAATTTTTGTCATCATGGTAGTTGGTACCAAAGTGTGTAACCCATGTGTCGGAGAAATTATTTAGTGGTAACATATGTCTGTGACCAAATCCTATTGGAATGTTTACAAACATATTGCCTAGATTGGCTGATTCACGGATACCCCATGAACCTTTTTGGCCAAAAGAAAAGTAATCTGAGTTAATATGTTCTTTCACCAATTCTCTGTCCATAATAAACATACCTTGATATGGATCCGATAATGAAATAAACTTTTGACCTTCTACTGTAATTGTTGGCCGATGCCTTTGTAGGTGTGTACAATCTAAAGAATATACTTGGCCTTCTGTATCTTTTTGAACACGGTGAGTGGCAGGTATAAAATTTAAATTATTCTTTAAAAATAAACTTCTAGTTTGGTTCCAGTAAAGAAATGTTTTCTTTTCTACTTCAATGTTACCTTCAAGGTATGCAAAGTGTGTATAGTCCGATTCAAGAAACTCTGGCATATACTTCTTATGTTCCCATGTGTGCCAGTATGGATGTTCTAAATCTACAACATGAATAGGTAAACTAGAATCAAAATTAACATTGCTGTTAATAATGAGTTTGATGTTTGGTATATCAGATAAGGTTTTTATTACTTGTTTAAACCGCTCTAATCTTTCTTCAACATAATAAAAACAAACATTCACCCAAAGTTTCATTCTTTTCCTTTAAGGAGTTTATTGAGTTCAGCAGTAGAACCCACAAAGATGGCCTTATCAATATTGGTGCCAGCATTCTTTTTCTTTTCTTCATCCATATCACGCATTTGTTTCTGTATATTCAAAAGTTCTTTATTGGCATCTACCATGTTTTTGAGTAAAGTTCCATACACTTCAAATGCTCGTGGATGTTGGCCTGCTTTGGCAATGTTTAGTATTTCTTCCATGGCTTCTTGACCTTGGTCAATAATACCTTGTAGGTTTTCTTTTGATTGTTGATAGGCGTCTGTGAGGTCCTGTTTCAAATCAGGCTCATTATACTTGACTAATACTGTAGGAAGTCTTTCTTTTTTTTCTTCTGGTATTGGTGCAATATCAAAAACATCTGCCAAGGTTTTATTCAAATCATTCATATATTAGGATATTCAGTTATAACCGTATTTGCTGTCCATGTATTAGCAAAAGCCACGTTGGCATTTGCTGGGTTTGGTGTTGTATCTATTTGTACCCATTTATCTGGTGTAGGATTAAAAGAAGTAAATTTATAATTAGCACTGCCACTTGTGGATTGTATAGGTAGGTTAGAAACAAAATTACCATTAATATTTTTTAATCGTAATAAGTTGTTATTAAATGAAACTACTTTACCTGATGCAATCGCAAGAGGTGCAGAGAATCCCTGATAAACCGTTTCACCAATTTGATATGTACCAATACCTGAATTTGGGCTCATTGTGAATTGAACTATATCATCTTCTGTAATTTGATTGTAAATAGATGTAATTGAGTGAGTAATTAATCCCGTACCAGAATCATTTATTTTACCAAAAATATAACCTTTGACGGTAAATGAAAGTGTCCAAATAATAACACGAGTATCTCTTTCATAGTTACCTTCATAGTCAATATCTTGTGCTGTTGAATTAAGAATCACGGGTATCTCTTTAATAATACCCATTTCAGGTATCATATTAAGTTTCATTGTATAGTCTGGTGTGAAGTATGAAAGAATATGTTCAATAACCTGTGTACCATCTTCAATATTTCTTACATACAAATATAGATTGAAATCAAAATTGTATGGTACTGGATTGTATTGTGAAATTAATCCTGCGGCTGTCTGTGTAAATTGTTTGACATTGGTGTTTTGTTTACGGCTGGCATCATAGTTAAAACCAAGTAATTCAAAAGACATTCTTGGTAATGTAATTTGTGTTTTCTTGTCTAAAATAGGATCAGTTTCTAGACGATTAACATAATCTTCTTTTGGTGCATACACAATTGGCACAATCATTCTTTGCGCTTCTGAGTAATCTGGATTGTATCGAACCAATGTGATTTCGTTGAATAGGTTACCAAAACCTATTACATATTTACGAAGCGCACGGTTATAAAATATGTTAGCCATTAGATACTACCAAAAGGATTTGTTTCAGAAAAATTAACAATCGAATTTGCAGAGTTTTCAATAATATAATTATCATATGAATCATCCTGCACAGAATCTTTGAGTGGATCATATGATGACAATCTATATTGTGCATTACTTGTGGCGCCAACAATTTTAATTGAACCACCTTCAATAAATTCACCAGCAATATTAGATACTAGTAGTGTGTTGGCTGTAGCGGTATTGGCACTTCGTACCCATGATTGTACAATGGCCACAGCAGTTGCGTTAGCTTGTGTATTGGCTGATGATTGATATACAATTTCACCATACTGATAATTGCCTGTTCCTACACCAAGATTGAGTTCAATAGAATATGTGGCTTGTGAGGCTGATTCATCAATTTCTCGAACACCCGTAGCAATAAGTTCACTAGAAAATTTGAACTTCTCTAAATGCAATTCATAAAAATAAGGTACTACACGACCTAATGTATGAAAATCTTTATCTTGATCTGTAAAGGTAATCTCATATAATTCACCTGTACCATTTAAAAAAGGCACATACACCAAATCACCTTCTCTTGGCCGAGTAAATGTATTCTGTGGAACTCGTTGAGCAAATGACCTTTTTGAAACGATAACTTTGGTGTGATTTTTAATTTCAAGACCAAATTTTGAAAAGAATTCTTTTTCGCCGGTATAGTTGAGTGCTTCAGATAGATAAAACTCAACAGGAAATGCTGATTGAAATTTTTTAACTGGATCTTCACCATACAAAAGGTCACGAGCAACATCGTTATCATTAGGCAAATAATATCCATCAAAACCCATAATCTTTATGGATTCGACAATTAAATCCTCGACTAATCTTTGTTCTTGAAAGCGAGAATTATAGTTATTAAAATATTGAGAAGTAGCCATTGTGCCGTTAGTTCATAAAGAATTCTAAAACGCCACCATAATTATTTTCCATATCTTTTTCAAGGTCATCAATTTCTTGCATAGCCTCCTCAAAGATTTTATCACCATTTAATACGACACCACCTGGTAACTGTATACCACCAAATTTTTTAAGGTTTTCTCCCCATTGTCTTTTGACCAATGCGGTCGCATATCGTTTTAACCAACGGTCGTCCCATACTCGATTGTATACATTTGGATTAATAATAGTATAACAATCAACAATAACTGGTTGACCAACTGGAGCTTCTTGATCACCCCATGCCCAATCAACAAACAATTTTTCTGTGTGTCGTTGATAACGAATTGGAACTTCACCAGTAAATAACTGCTCAAGCATTCTTAGATGTTGCATGGTCATGGTATAGTTGATGTATGATGCTGAAGTAAAGTCATACAACTCATTCAGTCTTAATTGATATCGCAAGTCAAACATATTGATGCTTGATTGGGAATCTTGAAGTGGAAATATACGAGTAACACCTACAACCTGTGTTGCAGCATTAGCATTATCTCTCACATCACTTAAATCAAGATACTTATTATCGACATCTTCTTGTGTAATTTCGTGGATGTAATATGTTTTTTGTAAACCATCAAAGTGATAGTCTTGAAAATATTGTAGAGCATCGTCTATCCTATCAGATACTTGGTCTGGATCGACATTTATTTCTATGACTGGAAAACCAAGTTTTCTAAGGCAATAGTCTGTAAATTGGTTTCGGTTAGTAACGGTTGCCATGTTGTCCTCAACATTATAGATATCCTGTATTTAGGTGATGAGGATATTTGGTTTGTCCATTAAAAGAAAGCTGAGAGTATGTCATGACAAAAAAAGTATTGGATTAACTTGATGTAAAATAGAATCCGTTTTGAGATCCATAAACATTGGACCAACTTGTTGATGCTCCTACTTGAACAGGACTGGATCTAGCAATTAAATTGTTAGATCCTAATTTACCGTTAGCTCCGTCACCCCATGTCCATAAAGTACCATCAGTTTTAATTGCGCCTGCAGCTCCATAACCGCCGCCACCAGTTAACCAAGTTGTTAATGCTCCTATTTGTGTTGGACTGGATCTATTGGCTGTATCATTTAATCCTAAATTTCCGTAATAATTTTGTCCCCACGACCATAAAGTACCATTAGTTTTGAGAGCAACTTGAAAAGTGCATCCTTCCGCTAATAACTTAGACCAGTTTGTGTCTGTTCCTACCTGTGTTGGACTGGATCTGTAATTTGTATGATTAAGTCCCAATCGGCCACCGAGGCCTCGACCCCATGCCCATAAAGTGCCATTAGTTTTGATTGCATAAAAACCCTCATAACCACCAGCAATTTCACTCCAATCTGTTCCTGTTCCTACCTGTGTTGGACTGGATCTATTATTTGAGGGAGAGTCATTTTGACCCGTGGCTCCATTAGTATTACTTCCCCACACCCATAGAGTACCATCAGTTTTGATTGCACCATTGCCACTACCACTTCCTGATATTTTACTCCAATTTGTTCCTGTTCCTACTTGTGTTGGACTGGATCTGCGATTGCTGCTACCAAAAGCATTTTGTCCAGCTTCACCAAGATCATTAGATCCCCAAGTCCATAAAGTACCAGTGGTTTTAATTGCTGCAAATCCACCACCACCGAAAGAATTTATTTTACTCCAATTTGTATCTGCTCCTACTTGCACCGGACTACTGGGAAAACCATTAAATGTACTATTGTTCTGACCCGCTTCACCATAACCATTATTAGTCCATGTCCATAGTGTGCCATCGGTTTTTATTCCGGCACCATTGTTTGCAACTTGAGCGTGTCTGGATATATCTTGCCAATTGTCTGTTCCTATTTGTGTTGGACTGGATCTAGATACATCTGATCCAGCAGATAATCTAGCATTTGGACCAGTAATATACAGTAATCTTGCTGGTATTACGGTAACTGTTACTTGAAATGTTTTTGAAGAATCTTGTAACTCAGCATCAGTTGCTACAACACTAAATGAATAAGTGGTCTCAGCACCAATAGAAACTGTACCAGAGAAATATCCATTGGCAGCTAATGAAGTACCAGCTGGTAATGTAGAACCTGCCGCTACAGCATATGAAGTAGCACCAGTAGCACTAAGAGTGACATTAAAGGCTGTATTTGCGACTTGATTGGATAAAGGACTTGAAGTAACCCAAGCTGGGTCTGTTGAGTAAGTCAAACCAGAAACTTTGATACCAACACCACCATCAGGATTCACCACATAGAGATTGTAAGATGCAGCTGATTTCGTTGGAACTTGAACTTGTAATGTTGTAGAATTTACAAAGGTAACCGCAGAAGCAGGTGTTGTATCGATAAGTACCGTTGCACCAGACTGAAACTCGGCACCAGTAACAACAATGTAACCACCACCAACGTTAACGGCAGTGTCATCTAATGTATAATATAAACTGTTGGCTACGTTAGCATAGAGAACTTTAGGTGCCAAGGTTTTGGCGAAAGCGGCTGTTGCTGTATTACTTAATTGTACTGTGTCAATTGTGAAATTGGTAATCTGGTTGCCAAGAATTTTTGTGGTCATTTGAATCTATCCTAAAATAGTGGTGATTTATACTATATTTATAAATCATCCACATTTGGTTAGACTCCCATTTGCTTACGGATCTTGGTGGCTGAGATGTCGGTGATAGACTTATCAAAGGTTTCCTGTTCAATTTTGTACCCCACATCACGACCATAGGTGATATTGACGATATTAGGTACCACTTGAATCTCGTATTGGCCTTGATAGATTGGATCTAAATCTCTACGGATATACGATTTAACCTGTTCAATCGCAAACGGATTAGAACCTTGCCATCCTTGGCAATCTCGAATTTGAATGACTACTTGACCAGTTTTGGCAATGGCTCGGTCAAACAATGCTCGGTGACCTTCATGCCATGGTTGCCAACGACCTAACATTTGAACTGTTTCTTTCTTCCAGTCAAACACAGGCCGCCTACGATTTTCAATAATGTGATTACCAACAAACTCAGCCCATTTCTCTGCATTTTGTTCTGTAACACGGAAGTCATATACATCTGGTGGTACAAACATTTTATTCGTATCTTCATAACGACCAGCTTCAATTGTATCAACCCAAATTGTCCAATCGGCTTTGAAATTGTTTCGCATTTCTGGAATAGGTGCCACGAAATCACAGATAAAATAATCACCACCAGCTTCAAATGCAAACTGTGCCATTCTTAATGATTGTCGAATACGTCCTTCTTTAGAGAAATCCCAATCATTGAATTTCTTACGGACATCATCAGCATTGAACCAAGTTACTTGAGCACTAAATCCTGTGATGGGTAACATCTCACCATAGTCAGCTCGTTCACCATGTTTTTCTAGGTAATTCTTGAGGGCTTGTGCTAAGAATGTTTTGCCAGCACCAGGCAGACCCATGATTAAAATCTTTTTCATATTTGTTCCTTAATAAAATTATCAACTATTGCCAATGAAGAACTGATTGCCATGTCCATATCAATATACACATATAGACCACACCTACCAATAAACTGGACTTTTTCGTTTTTTATGTCCTTATACTTATTATATATTACTCTGTTTAAACCTTCTGAATCTTTTACTGGATAATATCGTTCATAATTATTATCTCTATAATCACAAGGTTCTTCTAATGTATATTGTTTACCAGAACCATGTTTAGGAAACAGACTCCAGTTTGTAATTCGTGTATACAGTCCATAGTCTGTAAAATTAACTACTGCTGTTGGCATATTAAAATTTACATGTGACACATTATGAAACTTAATAGACCTGTAAGGTAACTCACCATAACAATAATTATAATACTCATCGATGGCCATGGAGTTAAACACATAATCATATTCATCTTCCATACTTTTATTAAAAGGAGTATTTAAACACAACTTAATATTTTTATGGTTTAATATTTTCTCAAATAATTTAGTGTACCCATTTTTAGGTAAATATTGGTACTTGTCATTTGGAAAGTACAGTTCGTTTAAATCATTTCTTACTTTAACACGATTCAATATTGTATCATCAATTTCATTTGGTGGCAAGCCCCACATCTTTGTGGTATAGGGTACATAGAGTACATCAAAAAGTTTATTACCTAATATTTCTTGTGTTTCTTTATTAGGTGGTAGAGTTACAAACTGGCCTTCATATAGTGCCTTGACTTTGTGTTGGTAAGGTACCCATTCGGTGTATTGGGACAACCATTCAAATACTTTTTGATTGTTGGTATGAAAGATGTGTGGACCATAACGATGAATACGAACACCATCAATTACTTCATCATAACAATTGCCACCAACATGTTCTCGCTGGTCTATGATTGTAACATTATAGTCTTTTTCGGCCAGTTCTCTGGCTATAACCGAACCTGAGAATCCTGTTCCAACGACCAATATGTTTTGTTTTCTTGCCATAATTTAATTACTTCTTCTTTTGTTACATAAAAAGGTATGTCCATTTTATTAGACATATGTACCACTAAAGAACCCATTGGCATAAACATTTTAAATTCTGGTTTATTCCACACCGCAGAGATGGTGTTGCCTTCCCAATGATGTTCTTCTTCACCAATAATTAATAGTTTATCAAAGTGTTTTTTATACTTTTTAAATATCTTAGCTTGAATCATAAACGATTCTTGTGTAAACCATGTCGTTCTATAATATCTATGCTCTGTAGGAACAACAAAACATGGCCGATAGTATGTGTCATTGTATGGGTTCTTTGGATGATAATAAAGTTGATTGAAATCTTGTGGAAAAATACCTACTTCTAATCCAGTAATTGACGAAAGATAGTTCCATGATTCAATCATTTCCTGAATGGCGCCAGGAAAATGTAGATAGTCATCTTCTACGATATACACCAAATCATCATCAGGTAAATTATAAATGTATTCATAGGCAACTTGAACAGAGTGCCTAGATTTTTTCTTGGCAGATAACCCTTCTTGGTTTCTTGCTGGCAAAAAATCAATTGTTACATAGTCGTGTGGATGAATTAGTTCTTTTAGTATATCTTGAAAATCAATAGAAGAATTGTCATCAACAATATGTAATGATTTTTCTGATATATCTTTAAGATTAGTAATAATAGAATTCAAACATCTTAGAATACATTCCGATTTATCAACTATTCTATCAGACTGTAAAGAGGTTCTATTGCAAGTCCTTAATACAACATGAATCATAGTTTTCGAATCGCTGTTTGGTAACCACCAGGCAATTCAAATACTTCTAATTTATTCCAATAACATTGCATGAAATTATCTACTGCCATTTTAGGTGAGTTGCATGGGTTACTATCTTTTCTCCAAACCATACTGTCATCAAATAACATTACACCACCTTTATTCAACAATTCAAATCCTAAAATACAATCTTGTAATACACCTGGTGCTCGGTGATCTCCATCAACATAAATGAAATCGGCTTTGACACCACGGTTATACAGGTCAATTAATCCATCAAAAGACTTTTTATTAATGAACTCTACCACACCTTTAGGTTCAAATTCTTCTAGATTACTTAAAAACATTTCTTTAGTTTGTGAAATGTTTTCTTCAGGCAAGTCATCACTATGGTCATACGGGTCTATGGCATAATGTTTGTAATTTGGATTTTGTTGGTAACAAATACCAGCTATATTAAATGTACTATCACCTTCAAAACAACCTATTTCAATTGACACTTTAGGAAAACCAATTGAACTTGTTATGTATTGAAAACTTCTGATGGTGTGATCGTGGAATCTTACTGTTAGTTTCATGTTTGTAGGGTATCATTTCGAATTGTTGAACGACCTTCTAAAGGTCTACCAAGAATGGTTGTTTTAAGATTACCATCTTCTTCCCTTTCTTTAACATCATATGCGTAAACACCCATTTGATGAATTGGAAATATGTCAGCTCGAATGATAATATCTAGTGGTGCAGTAAGACCAAACTTAATTACATGAGCAATCATATTCTTTGCCACCGCAGGATCAATTGCATACGCATGAGCCCTACAAATAAAATGATAATTTGGACCTTCTGAAGCATGTGTAGGTGTTGGTAGAACTGGCCAACCACCGTTGACCTGTTCATTATTACCTAGATATGCGATTGAATTAAATACACCATGTTTGAGATATGGTTGTACCATTACTGCATCATGCTCTAAGATTACCAATGGTTGGTCTTGTTCAACACATTTGGCCCACAATGAAACATGGGACAATGCACAAGCAACCTCACCTCTGGTCATATAGTGGTCTGTAACTTTAATCATTTTCATTACAGAACTATTTTTGGAATGTTCAGGCTCTTTGATACGTTGAGAATAACTATTATATGCATCCCAATACTCATAAGGCATTTTTACCTGATCACAAGATTCAGCACATCGTAAGGCTACATCTTCAGATTTTTTATTACCTTTAACCCGAATGATGTAAGCCTTATCTACATCCATATTATACGAAAAAAACAAAGAATTCATAATAAACTTTCAAAGAATTACATTAGTGCATCTACATCCTCATGTGTAGCGGCTGCATTAACTTGAATAACACGAGCATCTCTAGTTGACTTGGCAGCTTCAATTTCAGCTTCGAGAGTAGAAATCTGATCAGCAAATTCTGGCATATTACGTTTCATCTGTAATTCATTTTCTAAACGCATTACTTGAAACTCAGCTTGACCAATTAAAGAACCTTTACGCTCATCAACCGACAACTCACGCTTACTCCAAACAATCTCAACTGGATTTTTGGTAATATCAAATGAATGTGTTGTGAGAATTTCACGGTTAGGTGTGAGGTCAGGAGTAATCTCTACGGCTGCACTCCAACCGGATTGACCTTCTGGTGCTGGTGTATCCCAGCAATCTGTTACTTGACCATTTTGAACTCGAACATTATATCCTGATCTTGTTGGCATTACTATCTCCTATTACTGTTTAAAATTTTGTAAATCGTTTTTAATCTGATTAAATGGAGCAGACCACTCTCCAAAAATCTCCTGACGGTACAACTTTACTGAATCATACCAAACTGTGGTGTTTCCTGGTGGAGCCCACAAATAGTAAGGCAATTTAGGTACTACAATCCATGTAGGTATTCCCATGGCACCACAGAGGTGTGCTACAGAGGTACATGACGTGATAATCAAATCACACGATGCCGCTGCTGCTCTGGTTTGTTCCCAATGACCTAGTGGTACTTCTTTAACCCAATAAGGTTTAAATTGGGAGCCTTCATCTCTTTGTAACGAAATAAATTCCGCTTCTACATCATCTAAGGCATCAAATAAATTGGTTGGTGGAAAGATCCGATGCTGTTCATGTTCGAACTGTGGATTACCTTGCCATCTTAAACCAATCCTAAGACCTTTGTGTGGTTCTACTGACGGCTTATTTATGTATGGTTTTCCTGATATGTCTTTGTATTCGTAACCTAATAGAGGTATGGTGGACATAGATGGTGCCCAATAATCATGAACAACACCATAGACGGCATCACTTTGACAGACCGCCACAACTCCCTCTACATCACGGAATAGTGTTGCCAACGAACCGGAACAAGCCACAATCACTTCTCCAGCAATCTTTGCAATATCCCTTGCGTAACGAACTCCGTGTATCTGGTCGCCTAATCCACCTTCTAGATTTAATAGTACCGTTCCTTTAGACTTGCCGTCCCACATTGGCATGGGTGACCTTGGTGGTTCATTACCAAAAACACTTTCATCACGACCACGGAATAATAACTTTTCACCTTCTAAAAGTTTACCTTGTTGCATTAGATACCAACCACGATTAAAGGCTGCACGATTGTTC
>Ga0181349_1000049_pt1 | contig 43083 bp, 47 predicted proteins | sample Su13VDMM110SD_FD_130106 | JGI IMG/M metagenome (GOLD analysis project Ga0181349, IMG submission 130106) | Freshwater viral communities from Lake Michigan, USA - Su13.VD.MM110.S.D | ecosystem: Environmental > Aquatic > Freshwater > Lake | place: USA: Michigan | collected 2013-07-16 | reverse complement strand
TTATCTTCACAATAATCTTTTTTCATTTTATCTATATCTTTAATTAGATAATGATCTTTACTTAGATATTCGATTATAGTTCTTTTATTCGATAAGTAAAATTGAAATATATTATTATCCATGTTTTTATTTATTTCAAAATCAATTTTATATTTAATTAAAAACTCTTTTATTTCTTTTATACCTTCTTCATCAGCCTGACTAACTTTATCTCTTAGTAAACTTTCTTCATTGCTTCTAAATTCTGGAGCTAATCTCAATAGATGAGAACTAGCTCTTTGTTCATAAACAATTCCATTATAAACTATCTTAATATTATTTAAGGCACCGGTATATTCAGTTAAAGAATAATCATATTTATCTCTCCAAATTTCTTTAGCCTCTAAAATAAAATCTTCAGTTGTCTTTCTTTTAATAGACTTCTCTGGACATCTACCCATTAAATGTTTAGAAATAGATTGACTATAAACTTCACCATTATATTCAATTTTAATTCTATCATTTAAGGTAATTTTATCTGATAAATTTAGATAATTATATTTATAACCGTGAGTATTCCTAGCTTTTTCTAAAAATTCCAATCTTTTCATATACTATATATAAAAAATCCTTACCCTCTTTCAACATTTTTGTAATTTTTCTTGAAAGGGGGGAGTGAGTTTCTTAATATATAAAGTATAAAAATAATTAAATAAAATGGCAAAACAATCAGGCAAAGAAGTAAAAAAATTCGAATTTAGTAAGGTAGGAACTATATTAGATAATATAGCAAAATCAACTCCGATTTTAATCGAAAAAGAACTGAAAGAAAGAAATTATATTTCAACTGGAAATTATCTTTTAGATGCGGCTCTTTCTGCAAAATTAGTAGGAGGTGGTATTTTAGGAGGTAGAATATTCGGACTTTTAGGAGAATCTGGTGCAGGTAAGTCATTTATCGCTTACTCTATATGTAAATCAGCTCAAAGAAAACAAGACTATAGTGTTATATACATTGATACGGAGAACTCCATAGATATTGAAGGTATCTCTAAAATGGGTATTGATAATTCACCAGAAAAATTCAGATTAATTAGATCTAATAAAGTTGAAGATATAAATATTACATTAACACAATTATTAGATGAATTAAAAAATCAAAAAATGGCAGGATATGAAATTCCAAAGATTCTAATAGTATTAGACTCTATTGGTATGATGTCTTCTAACAAAGAAAAAGCGGATTTACTAAAAGGTGATATGAAACAAGATATGACCAGAGCTAAACAACTAAATGCTCTTTTTAGAAGTATTAGTTCTGACCTTGGATATTTAGATATCCCAATGGTATGTTGCAACCACACATACTTAACACAAGATTTATTTCCAAGAGAAATCAGTAAGGGAGGTATGGGTCTAGTTTATTCGGCATCAGTTTTAGGGTTTCTATCTAAATCAAAATTGAAAACAGGAGATGAGGATGATATGGACTTAGGTCAATCAGGTATCTCGGTTCTTTTCAAAACTCAAAAAAACCGTTTAGCTAAACCTAAGAAAATTAGATTTGACATCTCTTTTCTAAATGGTTTAAATCCTTACACAGGTTTAGATGCTTTTTGTCGTTCAGAATATTTTGAACAAATTGGAATTGCAAAAGGTAAAATGGATGTTGATAAATCAACAGGTGAAATGACTTTCATCCCAGGTGGTATCAGATGGTATGTAAGTCACTTAAACAAATCAGTTACAACAAAACAATTATTTTCATCTGAGATATTTACTCAAGAAGTTCTTGAAAAAATGGCACCAATTGTAAATGATTACTTTAGATTCAAATCATTAGATGAAATTGAAGATGTTGAAAAACAATTTAATGATGTAGTCGGAGACGATGAAGAAGATGATACAAACGGATTTACAGATGCGGCTGACGCAGATGATATCTTTGGATAATAGTTCAAGAGTACTTTAACTCTAAAAAATAAAATAAAGTAAAATGACGAAACAAGAAGTTTATGATCAATTGAAGGCTTTGTGGGCTGAATTTGAAGCAAATCATGCAGCAACAAGCAAAGTTTCTGATACAAGAGCGCGTAAAGCTTTAGGTGAAATCAAGAAATTGGTTACTCCTTATAGAAACGCATCTGTTGAAGAAGCAAAAAAGTAATTTAATCAAATGATGCACAGGATTAAAGAAATTCTTTTAGAGAGAGATGTAAGTATTGAAAACTTACCGTTAGATACTTTATATAAAGTAGGAATGGATAATGTTAGAGAAAACATTGAATTCTATTTTGATAAGACTTATACTTGTGAATCGGTTATAAAAGAATTATTTATTAGAGGTATAATTAATTATATCCAACAAAAGAAGTTTCCTTGTTTACAAAAATAAGGTGGTGGAGTCGGAAGTAATTCGGGCCTTTTACAAAAAAACCTTCAGATTCTGAGGGTTTTTTTATTTTATATTACAAATGAATTCTTCAAATTTATAGTTAGAAAAATTATCAACATATTTTATAATTACATTTACAGGAAATCCTATCTTTTTTCTAACAACTTCAATTAACTCAGTCTCTCTTTCATATAAAGGGTCACAAATTATACTTAATTCTAATTCATCAACTTTAGTTTGAATCATTTTAAACCTTTTAATTCCAAAAGATTCATATTCCAAAGATCCAACTAAAGGCCATTTTTTATCACCATTAGGTAATATCATCATATTTCTCACACGACCGTGTATTTTCTTTATAGTCTGCAATTTACGACCACAATTACACTCACCTAATTCAATATGATCTCCGTGTTTATATCTTCTTATATACTTATTACTTTTTGTTGTTATGATTAAAGCACCATCAGAATCTACTTCAACTATTTGATTTTCCATAACGTGATAAACATCTGGATTATCAGGACAGAGAAGAGCAATTATACCACACTCTTCAGAAGAATAAGCTTTTCCTCCAACTTCACCAGTTCCTTTCCAGTCTATAAAATTGGAAATTCTACTAGTGTCTATTTGTTTAAAAACTGATGGAAAACAGTGTATATAATGAGGATTTTTCTCTTCTAACCATCTTTGTAATTCTGATATTGGTAATAAGTTATTTTTATATGACATACCCTGATTAGGCTCAATTGAATAAGGTATTCCCCATCCATTTACATCTTCAATTTTATTATGTGCTTTGATTATCGCTATGTTTTTTGTAACATCCCATTTTAACCATCTGAATTCTCTTATAGAAGCAACAATAAACCAAATATAATCTCTATAAGATTTACCAACTGTTACTGGTTCACCGGTAGATCCAGAGGTTTTAGATATTCCGATATTATCCTTTATTTCACATTTTCTTAAATCATCTCTGGTCATTATATTTAAACCATCAATAAGATTAAAATCTATCTCATGATTCCATTGAGCGTTTTCTATAAAGTCTAATAAATACTTAACATCTCTGTTAATATCTTTTTGTGTTAGAACTGCCATATTTTACTTTTTAAATTCAAATTGAATCAAGCCCCAATCTACTTCAATACCATTTTCAGTAGATTTTATTCCTAATATATCACGAATTCCATCATAAATAATATTTTCATTAGCTTTATCTAACCCAAAGAAAAACGAGAAAAAACAAAGCATTTCAGATTTATCTTTAAACACAAACGGATACTGGTTATATTGTGTTCTTATAATCTTTTCTTGTAATAATGGAAATTCATTAAATGAATTCTCTGTAAAGAAAACTCCATTATGACCTAATGAATTATATTTATTGACAAATTCATTTAAGAAAAAGTCAACTGGACTATCTCTTTTTACATCAGAAAAAATAAATGAACCATTCTCTTTCAAAATTCTCAAACATTCGTGTACAAATTTAGGAACATCATCCAAATGATGTAGTCCACTTAAAGAAAGAACTAAGTCAAATGAATTATCAGAATATGAAAATTGTGTAGGATTCACAAGTTGTATGTTTTCATTTGTAAAACCTTCTGAAAAGTCAGCAGAGATAAGTTCAATATTTTTAGGAAGATATTTTTTTAAATATGCACCACCAGATGGAATATCTAAAACTTTCTTAATGCTTGAAAAGTCGGTAGTCGATATTAAACTTTCAAATTCATAAGAGCGAACATCTGGATATTTCTGCATCGCATAATGATAATCATTTGCTCTTTTTATAAAAATTTTTTGGTAGTCGTTCATTTACTTTTAATTTTATCAAATAAAACTAAAATGTTTATTTTTTTTTCACTGTTGTATAATATGTTTTATAAGTTATTATACTCCACCAAATTATATTCAAAGAACCATAAACCAACCATAATCCTAATCTAACACCACAGAAAATAAGAATAGCATCTAAGATAATAAAGAAAAAAATAATTGGTAGAAATATCCAGTTAATTTTAAATTTATTACTTACAATAGATTTTTGAAATTTGTATTTCCAAATCAAAAGAGGTTTTTTAAGTAAAGATATTTTTCTATCTCTACTACAAGAAATACATATTTTTGAGAAGTCTTCTGACTTCATGAGTCTATCCCAGATATCTTTTTCTGGGATATTTAAACTTTCTTTACAGTTATAACAAATTTCACCTTTTTTTATTTCCCAAACCAATGTTCTTCTCTTTTTTAGAATATAAAATTGAAAAAATAAAAATAAAAACGGTAAAAAACAAAAAATAACTGAAAACATTAGGCTAAAATTAATTCTAAAAATTTATCTCTTTTTTCCGACTTAGAAAGTTTTTTAATACAATCAGGTCCAATTCCACTGAGGATTGAAGAAGGAACAGTTAAACGTTTACCACATTTTCCACAAAATCCTTCGTGCCAAACCTCTAAAAAGTCTTGAACACTATCAGTAATTAGACTTCTTAACATATAATTAAAAACTTTTACAGATTGAACATCTTCTGAGATAGTAGATTTTTTACCATGTTTATATCTTCCTTCAATACAAGTTCCTAAATAGGTATATTGTTCCGGTCCTGTTAAAACACTAATAAAAAACAAATTAGAGTCTTTTGCTTGTTTTAGTTTAAAAGTAAATCTATTATCAGTTTTTGTATTTAGGAATGTTACTACTGATTTACCAGAGAACATAAACTTAAGAGCTTCTTTAGACGTGTTTATTTTATGACCTTTCATAGTGGATTTATTTCTACAAATATAATATAAATATGTCTTAAATCAAAAAAACCGAGACTTTAATCTCGGCTTTTTTTTACTCCACAAATCTTTCAGTGTGAAGTTCTTCAATTTTCTGAATTTCATCTTCAGTAAGTTTATCCCATATTGAATCTAAACTTTCTTTAATTTCATCAATTGTAAAACACTCACATCGATAACCAACTTCTTCCCAGAAATAATCATTATCGTTATCGAAAAGGTATTCCCAATAAGTCATTTCTTCTCTTTCTGTTTCATCACCATCATTCCAAGATGTAATACCAGCGAAATCCATTCCTGGTTCTGAATACTCACAAGTAACAGATAAATTGAAATCTTTAGAAATCTTTTTCCAAAGACCATCGGCTGGTGCCCAAGCCGAATAACCATTAATAAACATCATAGTATCACCTTCAGAGTAATCAATATCAGAGAACACTTGCCATTTTGAACCCCAATCTTCAACATCATCAATTGATTCAAAAAGAAGTTCATAATTTCCAGAATGTAAAGATCCATTGTTTTGAACTTCATCACATTGAAGTTTATCATTCAATCTTTTAACATCTTCCGGTTCCCCTGTAATTCTAATTTTACAGTCACAATCGTTTGCCATAATTCAATATTTTTAGTTTATAAATATCATATAATTTTCAAAAAAAAAGTTTAATATATAAATTATAAAAATAATTTTAACCGTGAAAATATTAAAATATAAGTCTTTTTTAGAAAACTATGACGAACCACAAAGTGAGGAGGAATATCCAGAAGAAGAAAATGAACCAGATTTTAGAAAAATTATGGTTCCTGGAACTGATATGAATTTAGATGAATTTGAAAAGAGACTTGGACAACCAATAACTCAATACGAACTTTCCAAAGATGGTAAAGAAGTAACTATGATTAACAGAAGACCTATCGCTAAAGTAGTTGAGGAAGAATTTCCAGAAGGAGAATAAGAGACTTTATTCTATTTCATATATAATGTATGAATATAGTAGCAATTGACCCTTCATTGATATCAACAGCACTTGTTGTCACTTCTGGTGACACCTTTAAGATGTTTAATTATTGTAGAGAATCATCAGCATTTGGTAAAACAGGAATCAAAAAATGGTTCAAAATGGCTGAACAATATGTAACTTACAAATTTGTTGAGTATAGAGAATTTGAAGATTACTCAGAAGGTGAAATCACTAAACTTAAAGATTATGATAAAATTACAGATGGTATTATTAAAGATATCTTAGATAATATTGATCCTACTAAACCAACTAAGGTTGGAATTGAAGGATATTCATTTTCATCAACAGCTGGTGATATTATTGACTTAGTTACGTTCTCAACTCTTTTAAGAAAGAAACTATTTGATAAGATATCAGAAGATATTACAGTTCTTTCACCATCAACACTTAAATTAGAATCTTGTAAATTGACTTACCCACCTATTATTAAAGAGATTGGTGGTAAAAAACCAAGACAAGAGTTTATCTGGAGAAATACTATTGGAATATCTGGTGGTAAATTTACTAAAACTGATATGTTTTTATCAATAGTTGATAACAATGAAATAAATGATTTTTGGTCTAAACACTGTAAACTATCAAAATCGGATATTCTTTCAGTTGCAACAATTCCCAAGCCGTATGAAGATGTAAATGACGCTTATCTTATCTACAAAATACTCAACAAATAATCTTTTTTTGATAAAATTAATATGAATGGTATTGTATATCCATACGGATCTAGTCATTTAGTAAATGAAGTGACTAGAGAGAAAATATTAGCTAATAAAGTAGAGACAATAACTTTACCTAGTTCAAAAGGAGCTATAAAAGCAACAACACTAATACAATTCAGTGGTGGTATTGACTCAACTTTTGTTTTATGGTGGTGGTTGGTAAATCACACAGACGAATATTGTGTAGTGCATCACATTGATATGATACACTTTGAAAAAAGAAACATAGAAGAATTAAAAGCAGTTGATAGAGTTCTTAAATGGTTAGACTCACAAGGTTTAAAAAACTACTTCTATATACAAAACACATTTGACTATGGAAATATCCCCGGTGCTGTTTATGATGTCAAAGTTTGTGGATTTGTCGCTGGAATTATTCTATCTACTGAAAGATGGGAGTCTATAAGTAAAGTTTATTTTCCAATATACGGGCATGAAACACATAGAGAAGAAAATAGAAGAAAGGTGATGCATCTAACAATAACAAGTGGAAGAGAAGTAGAATGTATTTATCCACTTGTTGGTATAACAAAAACAGAAGTTATGAAAATGATGCCTTATGAGTTACTAAAACTTTGTTGGTATTGTAGAGTTCCAATTGATGAAAAAATTTGTGGTAGGTGCCATACTTGTAAGCAAGTAGAGGAAGGAGCAAATGAAGTCATTGAAGAAAATCTTAAAAAATACTTAAAAGGATTTTAATTACATCTCATCAACCCAAGGTTTCTTACCTCTTCTTTCAAGTTTATCACACATATCTTTCCACTCATTAGGTTCGAAATTAATAGCATTTTCTTTTAGGAAAAGACCAACTTGTTTTTTTAAATCATCATTAGGAAGTTTTCTAGTGTGTCCCATCCAAGCAAAAGCATCAACAAAACCTGTTTTACATCCTTTACTCATTTGGTCATTAATGATATCCATTCTACCATATTCAGCAGCCCATTTAACTACAAAGTTTTTACCAGCTTCTTCGGTCTTAACTCCATATTTTAGTAACATTTGGTATCCAGCAAAATAAGATTCTCCAATATCTGTTAAACTTCTCCAAGTTCCTTTACAAACTTTTCTAATAGGTAGATTTGAGTTAAAGTTAGCATCAGCTCCTGCTTTTAAACAGAACTCTAAGGCATCTTCATCACAAACGATATTATTAAATACATCACCCGTAAGAACTGCGTGATTGGAAACCAATAGTTTAATTATTTCCATGTTCTTAGCTTTAGCTATAGCAGAGTCAGCGCCCTTTAGTAAATTTGGAGAACCTCCTAATTGAAGAATTGTTTTAACTCTTTCATAATCATCATCTTCAACAGCATTTACTAATGCTTTACCATTATCTTTATTAACATCAGCTCCAAATTCTCTCACATAACCTCTAATATCTTCAGCAGTAATTGGTCTTTCTCTACCAGTTTCTGGATCTGAAATAGTCTTTTTGATAATGAATCTTTCAGCATCTTTTGCTCTTTTTCTTCTATCAATTTCTTCTTGACTTAAAGGTAAAATAATATCCCAAAGATTAGCTTCCAAATTGTATTCTTCTTGCCATTGTTTTAAAATTGATTTAAACTCTCTACCAATATCATTATTATTTACAGTTTGACAAGCACCTCCCTGATATGTTCTATCCGGTTTTATTGTGACTCCAATAGTCCATCTTGTATTCGTAGATGATAGATTAAAGTTATAAATGTAATACTGAATATTATACTCACCAAGATAAGAATTCCAATAACTTTCGGAATTTACTATACAGTGAGAACAATGAGCATTTAACATTTTGTTAGCCGCATAAGAATTAACCTCGACAATCATAACACCACCTTCATTGTAAACAACTCTACATCCTTTAACACCAAGTAAATCGTTTGTTTTGTTAATCTTTACTATTCTATCTGAATAACCCTCTGTTCCTGAAGCATCCAAGTGTTGTTTTGCCGCTCTAATAAACTCAGTAAGTGGATTATCCATTTGTTGAAATCTAAAAAGACGACTTCTCCAAACTAATTTTCCAAAGTTAGGATTTGGTCTTCCTTCTCTTGTTAATTCATAGGTATCTTCCAACATCTCACCAAAGAAAGTTCTCCAAACCATTTCCTTTTTGTCACTTTCAACCTTTTCAAAGCCCGTTGCAATTTCTTGTAATTGTTCTTGTTGTAAAGGATTAGCATTATTAGCTTCTCTTTTTAGTTTAGTAGGAAGTGTATCAATTATTTTCTTCACCAATCTATATTCACCTAACTTATCTAAAGCATCAGAAAGAATTTCAGCATTAGTGTGATTGTTAGAAGAATTTGGTATTGACTCATCAATAAAATTAATATCAAACTTTTTAGGAAGTTTATCAAGTAAATCTTTATACTCAATAAGTAATCCATAAAGTCTTTCTACTTCTTCATAAGAAACACCTTCAATAAAATACATATAAACAAAATTATAAAGATATCCTATGTTTGGTTGTAATAAATCTCTTAATTTAACAAATTCTTCATTACGCTCAAGATTTCTGACTTGTTCATCAGTCAATCTAACATCTCTCATTTTTATTCTGATTTCGTTAAATTGTTCAGGTGAAAAATCTTTTGAACTAAGTGCCTTTTTAACACCATTTCTCAAATCATAATCAAGATCACTATTAATAAATTTTAAATCAGTAGCAATTTTTTTAATTACAAATTGGTCTTTTAAAAATTTCTTTGATTTATCAATATTCTCATTTAGAGGTTGTAAATCCGTAAATTGGTTATATCTAAATAGTTTCATTTTATTCTTATATGTAAATTTTCATTTATTCTATTAAGTTCGTTTTCCCAAACTTTTTTAGCTTCTCCTTTAAGATATTTATTTGTAAGTTCACCAGCTAATTCATAGTTTTCTTCAGCTACTGCATCATCAATTGCTTGTTGAATCTCAGCCATAGTCATTTCTTCATAAGGTTTTTGTTGAACAGGTTTTGGTTGTTCTCCAGATAAGGATTGTCTAACTAATTTATCAATATCAGACTCTTCTTCTGGTTCAATTTCTTGAGATTGAGATTTCCAACTTTCTTCTTCTTGTCTTTCTTTTTGCTCTCTTTCCCACTCTTCGATTTCTGTCTTATACTCTTCAATATCATCTACAATATATGTAATTATCTTTTGTATTTCAGATTTTGCATGAGAATCATTAAATCTATCCTCATTTAAAATAAATTGTGATTCTTGTAAATCAAAAGTTGAAAATAAACTTTTCATAATTTCCGAAAACTGTTCATCAGTTCTACAAATATCCGCTCTTTTTTCTAAATATTGTTTGAATTCTGGTGAAGATTCTTTTGCTTCATCTTTTGCTCTTTCTTTATCATAAGCTAAAATTGTAAAGACTCTTGTATCTAATCTTTTATAATCATTTGCTTCTGAAAACTTAGTGATAAATCTAACCAGCATTTCAAGTGCAGGTGGCCCATATCTAAAATCTTGAGCCTCGTCCATAAATGATGAAGTGGCTTTTTTAATAATCTTAGCAGTTTCTTTATCTTTTTTAACAGCTCCTGATTGTAAGAAAAGATAAATACCTTTAATTGTTTCATGTATTAACATCGGAAAATCAATACCAACTGATTTAATAACAATTTTTGTTGCTTCTTTTTCTAAAAGAAGACTCATATTATATTCAGAACCAGAATGACTTTCCCAGATAACTTGACAAGCACCCGCCATACCCTGAGGCATGTTTTTCATCATTTGTGACTTTCTATCAATAGGAATAACCCAATCCATTTTATCAGCTAAATCAGACATTCTAACCCACTTATCTAAAATTTGTTTACCTTGTCTTTCTCCAAATATTTGAGTCAATTCTTGTTCCACTGTCTCAGAAATTCTGATAATATCTTTTGTTGATTTACCAGCAGCTTGAGTTATCATATTTAATAACTTCTTTTTATCAATCGCTAATGATAAATTAGTTCCTGGAACTTCTTCACCTTCTTCAGCGTGTTGAACTTTTTCTTCTTCTGATTTTTCTTCTTCTTCTTCTTTTCTTTTTTCTTCTTCTTTCTTATCTTGTTCTTCTTGTTGTTGTTCAGTAGGTTGTTCGGCACGTTGAGGAACATCTCTAATATCAGAAATTTGATTAGAAACACTACCTTGTCGAACTAATTTAATATTCAATTCAATAGGCTTAATAGCTGTGTCTAATATATCACCAAACTCTTCTCTTACTACAGTTTCAGCTAACACCTCTAATCTTTTTATTCTTTCTTCAAGTTGTTCTGGGTTAAGTTCACGACCATCTTGACCTATTCTTAATAGTTGATTAGATTGCATCATATTCTGTTCAAACTCTGGCCAGATTCTTGGCATTTCACCTCTTTCATCATCGGGTCTTACACCTAATGCTCTTCTAGCTTGTTCTTCAGATTTAGACATAAAATCAGATGTGATACCTTTATTACCTCTTAAATCAACTTCTTCTTTTAAAAATTCACCGAATGTTTTCATTAATTAAATTTATTTTTCGAAGTAAGAATTAATTTTATCCTTTTCTTCCTGTGTTGAATCTGAGTAAACTCTTTCCAGTCTATCCATAACTTTTTTAGCAGCTGCTAAAGGAGCATCTTCTTCAGATGGAACTTCTGTTGGAGTAATTCCTGGACGAGTTGGTCTAGGTCTTGTTGGTGTATCTGGTGTAGTTATTGGAGTAGATGGTTTTGTTTCAGTTCCATAAGCCAAAGGAGCATCTTCTTCAGATGGAACTTCTGTTGGAGTAATTCCCGGACGAGTTGGTCTAGGTCTTGTAGGAGTATCTGGTGTAGTTATTGGAGTAGATGGTTTTGTTTCAGTTCCCATAACAAACTCTTCTACAAATCTTTGATATCTTTTAATATAACTCATAGTTATAGTTTATTTTTTAGTATATATTAAAATAGAATATTTACTTTTTTAAATCAAAAAATGAGGTTTTAATATTTAATATATAATTCAGAAAAAATTAAATAATTCAAATGAAAAGATTTTCAGAAATTCAAAAAAAATCACGAGTTTTAAGAAGAATAAACGAGGCTGATGAGACACAAGCTAACTTACCTTCAAATTATGAAGATATGTCTAAAGAAGAACTCTTAGCTCTTATGTCTGGTAAAAAAGAACAACCAGAAGAAAAAGAAGAAGAAGAAAAAGAAGAAATTGAAGTCGCAGAAGGTGGTGATGTTTCTAAATTTATCTCTAAACTATTAGAAAGTAGAGAAATGGCTCAAGTTTATCACTGGACTGTTAAAGGTGATATGGGTTCACACGCAGCTCATTTGGCTTTAGAAGTTTACTATACAGAAGTGATTGAATTTATTGATGATATTGTTGAAATTTATCAAGGTCAATATGGTTTAATTGAAGGATATGATATTATTGATACTACAGATTCAAAATCAAAAGATAGATTAGATTATTTTAAGGAAGCTGTTGAATTTGTTAAATCTGAAAGAAAATGTATTAAAGCAGAAGATACACATATTCATAATATTATAGATGAGTTAATCGCTTTACAGTATAAAACAATATACAAATTAACTTATAATAAGTAAAATAAAAACCAAAATGAAAAGTTGGGTTTTTTTATACACCACACTCTATAAAAAAAACTTTTGTAAGGATACAAAAAAAGATTTTTTATTATGAAATACTTAAAATTATTTGAATCATTCTCTTTGAATGAAGAATCTCAAACTATTATATTAACTGATGATGAAAAAAATTATGTGAATAGTGAAATAGAATCATTAGAAAGAGATTTTTATGGTTTTAATTTGTTCGAATATTATAAAAATGGTAATGGATTTCATATACAGTGTATGCCAATTGACACGAAGAAAAATACAAATCCGGTTACAATAGAATGTGAAAAAGAATCCGATGGAAAATTATTTATACAATATTCACAAGAATCGGATTATGATTCCGAACCAGTAGATAAGGGGTTCACAGAGTTTCCGGAAAAAGTAAATACATTAGAAGAAGCTATGCAAGAAATAAAAAAATTCTTTGAAAAGACTTACAAACAACAATAAACAAAAAACCCACTTATAGAGTGGGTTTTTTTATTGAATCAAATTCTATCATTATATTTAAACAATACCTTTTAGGATATTCTTTTGGACCAATACCCTGATGTAACTTTTTAGAATCAAAGATTAAACACTGTCCAGACTTTGACAAAAACTCATCATCACCAATAATGGTTTTACCATCACAGTTATTTAAGTGATAAACTATACTACAAAAATTACCATCGATATTATCAGCCATATCTTTATGTGGAACTCCAGTTGATGCTCTATTATAATAATTCCATAAAAAACGAACTAATTTAGGATTTACAAATTCAAATGGTATACTTTCAATAATTTTTTCATATATCATATTACCAATAAAGTTAATCTCTTGGTGATTTTCTGACTGATTAATATTCTGTGAATAGAATGACTCTAAAAGCATTCCAGTATCAGAGTAATCATCATCTACTGATAGTTTTTGTCTTTCTTCATCATTACTTAGATACCAACCAGGATGTGTAGATATTTTTTTAATTACGATATCATTGAATTCATCAGCATTGAATTCATCATCCTTAAATAGGTTTTCTATTACAAAAATATTTTCCATTGTTTTAATATGATATTATATCTTTTGATATACTATTTGTTCACACTTACTAAAGTAAATTTCCCGTAATAATTATTATTTATAATCTTTTTAGAGTATCTACTTGTAATTGATTTACTTGGTGAGAATTCATCTTTAACGTTTAAACCTAAATCAAATATCTTATTAATCTTTCTTTTTCTACTTACATTTTTAGAACCGTATTCAACTATAACTTGTGATGTTGTCATTGGTATATAAGGAGCATAAACATAACCTTGTTCTAAACTACTTTTCTTTCCTATCATCATTGAATATTTTTTTAATTTTATCTTTTCTTAAAATTGTTCTAAATAAAATACCTATCGATTTGAGATGATTATCCATATCTTTTCTTTCTTCTTTAGTGTATTTTTGATTAGGACTCATTTTTATAAATTTTATTTATTGAGTTTTTTCTTCTTTTATTTCTATCTGGTTCTAATCCTAAACTTTTTAGAATATTTCTATCTATTTCTTTTTGCCATTGTTCAGATAACATTTTAGTTAATTGTTCTTCTATATCTAAACATTGATTTCTAAGTTTATCAACTTCTGGATTTGAGTATATCTGACCAACGCGCCTTGAAACTGCGTATAAGGATCCTGTTTTATTCATAAAGAATTATATAAGAAAATTAATTACTTGTTTTCAGTATAAAGATACTTTCTACCCTCATCAGTATAGCTCTTCATATTTTGCAATATAGTATCTATCTTATCCTGAGTATCATCTAAATTCTTTTTAATAACTTGCAGTGCAAATATAGAATCATCTATTTGGTCATTACCTTTTTGAGAATCACTTACATAATTATTAAATTCACTATTCAAAGATTCAATGGTTTTATTCTTATCTTTTATAGATGCAGAAATCTCATTTAATTCTTTAACTATCTCATCAATTCTTTCAGTTGAAATATCAACTTCTTCAGATTCATTAAATCTTTTTATTCTCATAGAATGAATTTTAAAATTTAATATATATATTAAGTTATGAAACGTAGAAATAAACATCTTATACTTGAGTTTACTGAATTTAACTTACAACGTTTTAATTCAGACTCAGTTCAGGCATCAGTTCATGTTGATGATCCAAAATTAAGTATTGACGCATTTGACAAACACCAGGATGCAATAAGAGTTGCGATGTCAAGAATCACAGACATTCTAATGAATGTTAAAGGAACTACTGCTTATTCTCAATTAAGAAGTAAATTAGCCTTAGAAAAACAAGACATACAAAACTTAAAAATTCAAAAAATTATTAAAAATGGTATAAAGTATGATTGTTATGTTGTTGTTACAATAGATGATGAAGACTACTGGGGCGTTATTGAAGATATTTTAGGTCAAAATACCGATTTTACTTCAGAATTATTTAAAGATATGGACCTTTATCAACCAATCGAGTGGACAATAAAAATTAAAGGTTTAGTAATTAAAACAGTTAAAGAATGGTTAAAACCAGAACCAGGTATGTATAGACTTCTTAACGATGAAGTAATTTGTTATTCACAAGAAACTGGAAAACTTCTTAAAATGGAACAAGGTATCGAAATTGAATTAGTAAGAGCTTATGACGAAAAGTTAGTAATTCGATACGAATCTAATATCTATAACTTAGTAGGTGATAACTATATTTACTTTAATTGGTGGTTTGAGAAAATAGATTAAACAATTCTCACTTTTACAGTTCCATTAGCATGATACAATTGACCCAATGCTATTCCACCTGCTGCTGCTGTAGTATCATTTGAGAAAGAAGCTCCAACACCATAAGGCATTTTTAATTTATTAGCAGAGAAAGTTCCATTTACCTGAAGGTTTCTCTCAATATAAACTCCGTATCCACCAACAGTTGGAAGAGCTGTGCTGTTACCTATCATATAGAATTTGATCTGGTCATTAGTACCACCACCACCAAATGAAATCAATCTACTATCACTTGTTCCAGATCCAGCAGTATTAATATAAGTTCTTCCAGCAAAACTAATCTCTTCATAATCAAACGGATTACCGTAGCTTGTCCAAGATGAAGACTGTGAAGCACCACTTGATAAAAACCTACTCAATGCAATTTGTGTATTATTAGAAAAAGCAGTAACTTTAAAATTATTATAAGCAGCAGCATATCCAACTGTAAGTGGATGAAAAGTGCCACTAGAGAGAGCAACAACTCTTAATTGTGAGGTAAAAGCAGTTGAATTTCCAATTATTACTCTACCATTAGAAGGATTAACTTTTGGAGAATAAGTTGTATTGAGATAAACACTCGTATTACCAGTTGTGTTAGCAAACAATAGATAAGAAGTAGTGCTCGTGCTATATGAAGTCACGTTTACATTTGTTGTGTTAGTTGCATTTGTCGCGTTAGTCGCGTTAGTCGCGTTACCAACCGTCACGGCTGTTGGATTTACCCAAGTAGACTGACCAGGACCACCTGACCCAGAAGTCAACAACCAATTGACATTAGAAGAGTTTGAAATTCTATTTAATAATAAAGTTCCACTTGTTATATTATCAGCATTTATGTTGCTTATTGTAGCTCCATTTCCGATAAATCCATCAGTTGTTCTAATAGCACCAGTAACATCTAAATTATAAACAGGAGTAGTATTACTAATACCAACATAAGTTCCATCATCATAAATAAGTGAATCAGTAACTGTTGTTGAAGTTGCAAACTTAGGAATTTTATTTACAGTTCCAGAACCACTAATTGAAACAGAGTTTTCACTACTATAAGTGGATCCATCCCAAACGTATGGTATACCATCATTTAAATCCCAAACTCTCATTCCAACATATTTCCAATCAATATCATGACGATTTGTGTAAAAAGATTGAGAACCTACTACAAAACGATTATCTAATGGTGTTGAAGAGTTTAAATAAAAATTATCTACTAACTGTATTGACATAATCTATATATAAAATTTTAAATACACATATTAAAAATTAAAATCATATAATGTGGAATTTGTAAATGTAGGTGGCGAAGACCACTTATAAATATAAAAATTCTTACCAGCCCATAAACCAGTCGGAGAAGAAAATATAGATGACGTTGCTGAAAAAGATGCTGAGCTAGTCACTCCAAAATCATCATAAATATTTGATAACGTTCCCCAATTAAAATCATATATGAAATAAAAATAATTACCAGATCCAAAAAGGTCTAGTTCTTTATCTTCTTTAAAAGATAAATCTTTCGTCAAAGACGATAAACCAACATTTGTCATAGTAGCCAAACTTGAGTATCCATAAAAATATGGATATATACCAGTCAATGTGGTTGAAGCAGAACCAGATTGTGTTCCATCACCAACTGTAATTTTAAACTCAGTTGAAGTTGCCGAAATAGGCGAAATTACAATACCGATTGAAGACCCTAAAATTGTTTGTTCACCAGTTCCTGTAATTGCAGGATAAGCTCCCGGAATCATATTCATCAGAGATGTTATCTGAGTATCAAAGGTTCTCTTTTTTATAGACCATTGTATTGTTGGTGATGGGAAAGTTCCAACTTCAGCATATCCACCAGCATATTGACCAACAATTTGAATTTGTCCTTCAGGTGGTAGATAAGGAAATACAATTCTTTTTAACATTTCAACTAAAGGAACATTTGAAAATGTAGAACCTAAATCCAAGTCGTTAAAATCTATTGGCATTCTTCTACTATCTGTGAATTCAAGAGGATAGTCGTTCATATAAACAGGCGATCCAAAGAAATTAATAGGAGATCCAGTGACTCCTAAATAACCACCTAACTGAGATAGTGGTGGAAATGCAATCTGTTGCCAAGATGTAGCAGCAGTAGGTCCAGTTGCTCCAACAAACATCAAAGTTTCTAAATTTGAAGGGTCATTACCAACTTGTGGAAAATGTATATCATTTAATGAAACTGTTCCATAATCACTTTTTATAGATATATCTCCTGCATTTATAAAGTCTAAAGAGGTTGAATTTTGTGTTAAACCAGTTACTATTTGTGATTGAATTAAAGGGGAATCTTGAAAAGTATTAGCACCTGTTCCAGATATTAATAATATTTTAGTAGCCTCATTTGAAACAGTATCTAATTTAGTATTATAAAAAAATATATCCGTATCACTACTAAGTAGTGTCGAATCCATTATATTATAAGTCTGAGGATCAGTATAGGAATATGTTCCTGAATAAGCTCTTTTTCCAAAGAATAATTTTCTATCTTTTAAATCTCTACCACTTGGATTTAAAGTATCAATACCAATATAAGATGTGGTTCCGGTTGTAGTTTCTTTAAAAGGATAACTCACATTTAAAGAAAAAACAGCATCTCTCACCGACTCAGGAGTCACTAATCCAGAAACATTATCTCTAAAATTATATAATATAATGTTATCTAAATCACTACTTGTTCCACCAAGTTCATAACCTGAAGTTTGAGTAGCAGATCCTATGTTAATACTAAATGTAGACATATTTTAAAATATAAATTCAAATTCACCACCCCCTACATAACTACAAGTAGCTGATGTTCTATACAAGTAATAAGTTCCAAAAGGAGTTCCTGTATTAACAGAGATAGAGTATGTAAAAGCAGAATAAGTAAAGTTATTATAATCATGTATTATAAACCCATTAGGATCTTTAATATACTTCAAATAACCATAAGTAGTTGGACTAGCAAAATATAAATAACCTTGACCATCAACATCCATAGTAACAGATTGACTAACACCCGGATAAGGAATAATTTTTCTTGTGCTTGAAACAGTAATACCGTCTAAAATGACTTTAGTCGAATTTGCTCTGTGTGCTTGCTCTGGTAGTGTTCCATCAACAACTAAGAAATCTAAACTACTTGTTCCGACAAAAGCACTAACAATTGGTTGAATAAAGTTTATAGAAGCAGTTGCACTGTATGAATATCCCCAAGGTGCTATCCACTGATTTGAGACTTTTAGACCATAGTCAATAGAAGCAGTCACAGCACTATAAGTTGTTCCACTCGCCGCTAAAGTAAGTGTTGAACCAGGAACAGCCGAAAAACTGAATCCACCAACACTAAAAGTTGGATTAGAATAAGTAGCAGAATTTACTATGTAATAATCTCTAATGTATTCATCCTCATCTCTAGCATATGTTTTTATTGAGAAGTTTATTGAAATCGATGGAGTAGTTCCAACTTCAGCATAAGTAGTTCCAGTAACACTATTTACAACTGAAATGTTTAATTCAGGCTCAATATAAGGATATAACAACTTTCTCATTACCTCTACTATTGGCCAGTTTTGATAAGCAGAATTAACAGTTGAGTAGTAAGAAGATGATGTAAAACTATCTCCTTGTAAAATACCACCAATTGTTTCTGGAACAATTTGACCATCAACAATAAATTCTAATGGATAACCATTTACATAACTTGAACTTCCATATATGTAAGTTGGTGAACCGGTTGTTCCAATTACCGAAGTTGTAACATCTGGATTAGACCATTTCAAAAATCCATTTGGATAAGTTCCATAGTATTTTAATATTTTACCACTTGATGCAGTAGCATTTGTTTCACCAACGGTTGGAAAAGCAACCGCATTAATTCCAATTCTTCCAGTGTTTGAATAAATATTAATAGCACCACCGGCTAAAGATGGATTAGTAATATCCATATTTATTGTGCTATCTGCAACCGAGTAGCTAGCCGCTATAAAAGGAGCTGTATAAAAAAGATTTGAATCAGTTCCGGCTAATATTGAAATTTTAGTTTGATTTTGAGAAGCACTTTCAGGTTTTGTGTTGTAGAAAAATATATCAGCATCAGAAATGTTAAGAAGAGTGTCACTAACTACATCTAAATTACCAACTGATCTTTTACCAAGTAAAATCTTTTTCTTAATATCTCTATCTTCTGGATTTGATGAGTCAATTCCAATATACTCAGTTGATATAGAATCAGGGGTAGTTAATTTAAAAGCTGCAGATGCCCAGGATGTAAAAATAGCATCTCTTAAATCTTTAGGTGATATTTTTTTTTGAACATTATCCGGTAAATCAAATAATGCTGAGTAAATATCTGATTTTTTCAAGGCTTCTGTTATAGTTCCTACATTAATACTGTAAGTTGCTGACATTTGATATAATAACTTTTTTGTATATATTAAAAAAACAATATACAAATAAAAAAGTCTGGTAATTAATTACCAGACTTTTTTAAATATTTTTTAATTTAAAGAAACATATTAGTTAAATAAAAAATCTAACTGCATTAAATCCTTTACTTTCGCGGTATTTAATTCTAAATCTTCAAAGTTTATTCTCTCAAAAGGGATTTCGTTTTCAATATCCATAAGACTCTTCATCTCTTGTGTAAAAGATTCAGGATCTTTTAGATTAACAGCTCCTTCTATTACTTGACCATTATTATCAAGTGCTGGTTTTGGATTACCATCTTCATCTTTTTCAACCCATTTATCAAGAATTCTTTTTTCCATTTTAAGTTTATCTTCAACAATTGAAGAAATTTCTTTTATTATTCTTGATAATCTAAATGCTGTTGAAGCCTTAATATCTAATTCAATTAGAAAATTTAAAGCATTTACCGCCTCTGTGTTTAGTTGTGAATTTTTAACTATTATCATGTCAAAATTTTATTTTTTATATTAACTAATTATAGATTTGTTTAATCTATTCTCAATCATATTAAAGTATATCTCTTCTTTTTCTATTAAAATATACTTTCTATCTAATTTAACACAAGCTTCTCCGACAGTTCCGGTTCCGGCAAAGTTATCTAATATCAAATCTCCTATATTAGAATGTTTCTCTATTAATTGAGAAATCAAAGATAGGGGCTTTTGTGTTGGGTGTTGAAATCTTTCTTTACCATGACAAATTGGAAATTTATAAAAACCGTTATCATATTCTGAATTAAAAGTTGGTTTTCCACCTTTTACAAAGGTAAAAAAGTATTCAGTAGCATTAGACAGATAGTTTGTTTTAGAATTTATAGGAACAGGATTTGTTTTTGTCCAAGCACAAACTCTTGGTTGCTTGAATCCAACCATATTAGCAGATTCTTTAATCTCATTAGACTTCCAAATATCATAAAAAACTATTAAAGTTCCACCCTTCTTTAATATTCTAAACCATTCTTTGAATAGATAATTGAAGTCTAATTCAACTTTATCCCAATCACCAAAATCAATTGAAATATTATACTTAGTAACCATTTCTTTGGATGTTGAATCGGATATTTGTTTGAAATTAGAGTCTCTTGAAATAAGATATGGAGGATCAGTGATTATCAAATCAATTGAATTACTTTCAATTTTTGGTAATTCTTGTAAACAATCCCCTAAAATAATCATTAAGTATATATTGAAACTACAAGTCTTCTGTATTTAATATATAATCTAAATAAAGAAAACTATGTTATCTATCTATAACATACTCAAAGACTTGATTTTTTCTCAGAAAAAGATTGATAAATCTAAATTACCATCTCAAGGTCTTTTCTATAAAGATGATTTTTTTATATTTATAAAGAAGTCAAAAGAAGAGGATATCAAAGAATATGAGAAAAACTTTGTCAAGAATAATTTGTCTGTAATTATTCAAAAAGTAAAACAAATTGTAGAGAATAATATAATTCTTTCCAAAGGTTATATATTTGAAGATATTAAAAGTATAGATGTTGTTTTTTTATTTTTAGAAATTGTAAAATACACTAAAAATCATAACATTGTGATTAATTATGTTGATGAGGTCAATAATAAATTAGATGATATTGAGTTTGACTATAAAACTTTTAACTATTATAAATTAGGTGATGAAGTTATGAAAGGTTATGACTCAGTTGAGAAAAAATTTAAATTGAACGGATACATCTACACTTTACCTTCAATTGGTGTTGAAAATAGTTTAGCTTTTTTCTTATATAATAAATCATCATCTTACGACGCTTATAAATATCAAAGTTTAAACTATGACTTTACTTATTTTGTAGGTGATAAGAATTTTTTAACATTCGATGAAATTGAAAACTTAATTCAAATTTTTAATTTTGACTTAGAAAAAAATGAATTGGAAAAAGTTAAAAAAACTATTGAAGTTTTTATACCCTTACAAAAATACTCACTAATAAAAGAAGGTAAAGAGGTTGATATAAATTCAAAAATTGATTTGGAAAATATTTGGAAATAAATTCTATCAGAGAATGATTTTATATCTGAATAGATTTAACCTCATTTAGCAAAGCTTTTCTATCGGTTTTTAATAGTTCGATTATATCGAAAACTTTATCAGAGAATCCCGCTAAAGCAAAAACATTATTTTCTGGAAATTGCAATGTCCCATAACCAGCAAGATCCCATGAGAACACATGAGGGTTACAATTAAATATTTTCTTATAATCGTTAAATTCCTTTGTAGGTGATGTGTATCCAATCCAACCTTGTAAATCACTAAGAATCAATATATTATCATACTTTTTGTTTGCTTTTGTAAAAATGGCTTTGAAATTAGTTCCACCACCTGAATATTTAAAGCTATTTCTAATAGACATTACAGAATCCAAAGGATTGTATGACTTGTAGTTAGCATCGGTTGCAAAAGTCATAACATCACAGTTATTTGCTTTTGCTAAAACAGCTCCAAAAAGAGAAGCAATTTCAGATGCTCTACCCATCATAGAACCAGAAACGTCCATAACAACAAGAGTCTCACCATCAAACTTTGGAACGTTTTGAATAGATACTTCGAGTGCTCCATTAATAGCCACCAAAACGTCTCTAACTTCTTTAGATGAACCAATTTTATTGATCTCATCATAAGCTGTTGCAAAACGGAAAGGAAGAACTCGTGAGTTTTTAATTAATTTTTCATCAACTAACATTTCACAAGCTGCCTTTACAGAACCAGGAGACTGAGTAATAATGTTTCTTAAGTTTCTAAGAAGTGCAAAATAACCCAATTTTCTTGAAGAGATAAGTTCTGACCAAGCATTTGACTTAAGATCAGCCAATTCTTCTTCAGATTCAGCTATTTGCCCTACTTGAGATAATTTAGCTTCCCAAGTATCAGTGTTTTTCAACTCACCTTTGATAAGAAGTTCTAAAGCTTCTTTATTTCTTACAGTTGGAACAGGGTGAACTAAGTTAACAATATCAACTAGTTTAACATCTTTGTTTTCTCCTTTATACTTAGCTAACTGGTAACCGTCAAATTTATCAAAAGCTTTTGCAAATCCTTTTTTCAAAGAGTTTGGAAACTTAGGATTGTCTTTTTCGGTTTTGTAAGCTAAGTAATAAGAAAGAATTTCAGTCATGTCATCTACTCTTACAACAACTTTGTTGTAAAAGTCTTTACCCCACTCAGCACCATTCAACTGAGAAGTCAATTCACCAGCAAGTGCGTGAGTTATACTACGCATTCCAAACTTATCACGAGCATAGATAGCAGATTTAGCGACAAATTCTTTGTCTTTAACTTTCTCGGACAACTTCTTCAAATCATTGAGTGTATCTTTAGCACCTCTATAAAATTGGTCATTGACAAATGAAGTCAATAACAAAGATACAAGAGCCAACTCACTAGATTGAGTGTAAGCTTGACCACCAGCTAAGTTTTCAGTTAGTGTTTTTTGTTTTGGTAATGTTTGGTTAAATTTTGACATAACTTTATTTTTATTTTATTTAATTTTTTAACAAAAAAAAGACCAGACTATCCGAAGATAAATCTGGTCTTTTATATAATGTTGCAAACAAGATAATTTAGCCTGAGCGTTACAAAGAATTCTCCCGAAACTTTGCCGATAGTTGCAGTGACCATCTCACTTAACCCTTTACGTGGAATTATCCGGACTTTTTCACCTCACCTTTTACGGTTTTTTGGTAGTCTCAGCTGTCGCCATTAGACACTTTTCGATCTTAATTGAAATTGTATATCGAAGTATCTCAAACTATCGCTATGTTTGCTTATAACCTATATAATTGACCAGAGTAAATTGTCAAAGAGTGTTTTTTTGAATAAATGTTTCGAAGTAACTCTCTAACTCACTACTGGGTAATTTTCAGTCTAACTTTTAGTTACAAAAATCAAAAAGTTGTTAAAAGTTTTAATTTTTATTTGTAAAAGTATGTTATATATCATCCTTCAAAATTTCGTTTTTTTCGAAGGTGGATTTTTTATAGCATAAAAAAAGGCGAAAGTTTATTAAAAAAAAAGAGAGACTTTTCAGTCTCTCTTTTTTAATGATTAAGAACCACATGCCATGCAATCGTCTGGTGAATCCAAAGAACAACTTATTTCAGCCATTTGGTCTTCAACTGATTTCTTAGACTCTTCTTGAACAGTGAACTTGACAGCATCAGATGCTGATTTGTTTCTCAAGTAGTAGATACCTGTTTTTAAGTTACTTTTCTTTTCTCTATAGAATCTTGGTTTACCATCTTTATCGTAAATAACTTCAATATTATCACCTTGTGGAATAATTGGTTGTCCAGTAGAATCCATCATAATGTTTCTTCTTCCCCATCCATAGAAATGCATCGAAGTGAGTTTAGCAAAGTTAGGAGAATCCATAAAGATATTCATTGATTGAGTTTGGTCAATGAAAGCTCCTCTTTCAGCAGCCATATCAATAACATCTTTTTGTTTAATCTCATAAACTGTTTTGAAAACCTCTTTAATATTTGTTGGAATCTGTGGAATATTTTGAACAGAACCATTTTCATTAATAATTCTTTTTCTTAAATTATCATCCCAAAGTCCTAATTTCACTAATTCTTTCACTAAATATTTGTTTACTAAGATAAATGTTCCAGAAAGAACTCCTCTAGTATACATATTTGATGTTTGAGCCTCACAAGAAGCCTCATTTCCTAAGATAGAAGCAGTAGAAGCTGTTGGCATAATACAAGTTGTTAAAGAGTTTCTAACACCATGTTTTTTAACTTCTTCTCTTAATTTTTCCCAATCCCATCTTTTCGTAGGTTTAGCTCCCCACAAATCAAATTGAAATTTACCTTCTGAAATAGGAGAACCCTTGTAAGTAGCATAAGTTCCTTGAGATTTAGCTAAATCACAAGAGGATTTAATAGATGCATAATAGATAGTTTCAAAAATTTCTTTATTCAATTGTTTTGCTTCTTCTGAATCATAAGGTAGATTAAGTGTAAAGAAAACATCAGCAAGTCCTTGAACTCCCAATCCAACTGGTCGGTGCAATACGTTTGAAAACTTAGCCGTCTCTGAAGGATAGTAATTAACATCAATAACATTATTTAAATTGACGATTGCGGTGTAAGCAACTTCATATAATTTATTAAAGTTATAAGTTTTATTCTTATTAAGAAATTTAGGAAGTGCAATCGAAGCTAAGTTACAAACAGCTGTTTCGTTAACTGATTCTTCACCGTAAAACTCACCTAATCCTAAAGATTCAAGTAGTTCTTTATTTTGAAGAATTTCTTTTTGAACTTTTGTAACACCGGTTGCTTCAACAATTTCTGCGCAAAGATTAGAACTTCTTACGATTCCAATATTAGATTGATTTGATTTTTCATTGATAGAATCTTTATAAAGAATATAAGGTGTTCCTGTTTCAATTTGAGATTCTAAAATTTTATTCCATACATCTCTAGCCTTTACAGTTCTTTTTACTTTCCCCTCTGATTCATATTTTAAATAAAGTGTTTTAAATTCTTCACCATATGATTCATTTAAACCATCACACTCATGTGGACACATTAACGACCAATCTTCATCCAAATCAACTCTCTCCATAAAAATGTCATTATTCCAGATAGCTAAGAAAAGGTCTCTTGCTCTAATTTCATCTTTACCTTGGTTTTTTCTTAAATCTAAGAAATCCATAATATCTGCATGCCAAGGTTCCATATAAATTGCAATTGAACCTTTACGTTTACCACCACCTTGATCAACCGCTCTAGCAGTTTCATTAAATATTTTCAAGAAAGGAATAATTCCATTTGATGTTCCGTTAGTTCCAGCGATATAAGTTCCTTTAGCTCTTACTTTATTAAAAGAGATGCCAATACCACCAGCGTTTTTAGAAATTTGAGCAGATTCTTTAAGAGTATTAAAAATACCTTCGATTGAATCACTTTCAGTATCTAGTAAGAAACAAGAAGACAACTGTGGTCTACCTGTGCCAGAGTTAAATAAAGTTGGAGTAGCGTGTGTGTAATAACCTTCTGAAAGTGTATTATAAGTCTCAATAACTTTTTCTAAATTCTCACCCCACACTTGAATTGCGGTTCTCATATACATATACTGAGGTCTCTCAGCTACAACTCCGTTTATTTTCAAAAGATAAGATTTCTCTAAAGTTTTGAAACCAAAATAATCGAAGTTATGGTCTCTTGAGTGAACAATAGCTGAATCTAATTCATCAGAATATTTCTGAACAATTTTATTAAATTCTTTTGATACAATAGGAGAATGTTTTCCCGTAATTGGATTTATATAATTATATAAATCTTTTGATGTTTCAGAAAAAGATTTTTTTGTTTCTTTATGAAGTGCTGTAATTGCCAATCTTGCTGCTAATACAGAATAGTCTGGATGTTTTGTAGCCAACGACGCTGCGGTTTCCATTGCTAATTCATCTAATGTTGATGTTTTAATATCGGGAGCCACTCCAGCGATAACTTTCTGTGCAACATCAAACGGTGAAATCCATTTCGGGTCTAATCCATAAGTTTGTTGATTAATTCTTTCTAAAATTTTATCCAGCATCACTGGTTCTTTTTTACCATTTCTTTTCGTTACTTTTATATTCATATTTGCCTTATAATTTTTTTTGTTAGTTATATATTGAACCACCTTTTAAATCAAAAAATCATTTTTTGATTTTTGAGAGGTTTTTTATATCGTTATTTTTTATTTTTTTTTACATTTTTTACAAAAAGTCTATGTTGTTTAATTTATTTAGGTTGTACTTAAATTTAGTATTATTTAAAATTTTTGTTATATCAGATATCTCAACTAAATACATTTTTTCAAAAGAATCAACTTTGAAATTTGAGTCATCGTAATTAGTTTCCATAACCACACCGGTTATTAATTTATCCTCTTCTAACATTTCATCAAACCAAATAAACTCAATTTCGGTTCCTTCGTAAATATTTCTATTAGTCACATCTTTTGAATTTTTATTCTTACCAATATGGTCTTGAAGTTCATTAATTATCAAGTTTCTCCAATTATTATCTAATAATTTAAACATATTGAATAAATTATCAGAAAAGTAAACTGCTAGTTCATTAAATAATTCAACATTAGTAAAACTTTCGCCTTTTAAGTTTGTTTTCAATAATGTGTAATATTGATTGAAGTCATTACGAGATGGTTTTCTTCTATTATTTAGAAAATTAATTGTAGTATTTTCTTTTAAAATATCATAAACTCTTTCTTTCACAAGTTTAGCTCGGACATAAGACTCATTATCCATTGATTCAGAATGATAAGCTGATGACTTATCAACTTCAATAGTTTCTTTGAAATAAGTTGAAAATCCTTCAAATGTATCCTCATCAACAGGATCTTCTTTCTTTCCTTTGAAGATAGAGTCATACTTTAATGAGTGTTTACCCTCAATTTTATGCTTTGAAAGAATTATTTCATCAGCGGATTCCGCATCAATTTCTTTCCCAGGCTCAATCGGATCTTCTAATTCTAAATCAGAATCATCTATCTCAATGACTAGTTCTAAATCAGAATCATCATCATCAACTAATATTTCAGATTCACTTTCAGTTGTTTCTTCCTCAACTTCATAAACATCATCCTGTTCATCAACGTTTTCAAAATCGTTTTCGAAGTCGTCATCTTCATCTACTCGCTTTTTAGCCATAGAATTTTTTTTATTTTTATATAATCAAATATTAATTTGTTTATTGATCTAAAAACTGGTCATTTTCCAGTGTTAAATAGGTCGAATTTAAGTTCAACCTAATTTGTGATTTCAAAAAATCACCATCTCTTTGTTTTAATAACTTAAAACGAAAGAGGTTTTGCCTTTTCATTTCCTCAGTTCTAATAATCGCAAAGAAAGTATCAGCCGTTTCAGCAATCGCCTTTGATTCAGGAACACTTTCTAATGTAATATCAGATGAATTCCAAGCATCTTTTGCAACTTGAACTCCAGTAATAACCGGACATTTATATTTAGCACCTAAGGCTCTAAGACCTTCAGCTAAAGCTTTTCCTTTACTATAAAGATTATCAGCACCAACACCTTTAGGAGCAGCAACCAACGTGATATAATCAACGATAATTAAGTCTATTTTTATATCTTTTTTATCTTTTAGTTTTTGTAAATAATAATCAAAGTCAGATATAGTAGCAGTTCCAGCTGCCCAGAATTTACTATAAATTTTTCCAACTTTTTTCTCAAAAATATCCCCTCCTTCTTTAGTATTACCTAAAGCTTTGATTCTTTTTTTAATCATATCAGTATCCTTAGATACAGTATCATAATCATTGATTGGAATTTTTAATCTCATTGCTCCCAATCTTTTCATTACTTTTCTTTCAGACATCTCGAGTGTGATATAAAGAACATTATATCCAGAATCTGCTGATTTAACAGCGAAGTTTTGCATCCATAAAGACTTACCATTATTAGTCTCAGCCATTATACAATTTAGTGTTTGTATATCCCAACCACCACCTAACATATGGTCTAAAGTTTCAAATCCAGATTTAATCTTAAATTTAGATGAATCTTGAACGTGATTCTCTGGATCATCAAAATCAGAACCTAAATCATCATCTTGAACAAAATTTGTTGATGACATTTCATCTACAATTAATTTGATTCTTTCAGCCGCTTCTATTGCTTTATCAAAATCATGTATCTGGTCTAAATTTCTAGTCTCCTCTATAATATCAACTGTTCCTGTTTTTAACCGATTGGAAAGAATCCATGCATTGAACTTAGGTTCAATAAAGTTTTTTTCGTCATATTCTTTGAGATCAACTTGTAAAATAGATTTAAGAATTTCTTTAGTAATAACTCCTTCTTTATCTTCTAAAGAAATCATATCTAAAATTTGTCTTGGTGTCGGAATTTTAGTATCACTTGAAGAGAGTATATAATTTCTAATAACTCCATATACAAATTGTATTTCTGAATTTCTAAAGAAAAAAGGTTTAACTAATTCAAAGTATTTTTTATAAGCTAGTATGTAGTTGAAAAATACCTTCTCTAATTGCGGCGTCATTTAAATAAAATCATTTTAAGTTATATGATATTTAAACAACATGGTTTACTACTGTTCCTTAATTAAATCTCCCTCTTGTTCTGATTCCGTGTCTCCGTGTGTAAAATCACCAAATTTTTGTATTACAGGTGTTTCTAAATCATCTAATATTTCTCTTTTACTACTTGGAGAAACAAAATTTCTTAGTTTATCCAATATCTCAACAAGTCCATGTTTTGCAATTCTTGTAGCCACTCCGATAGAAAGAGAGAAAAAGTTAGATATGACATCATCAACTGACATCTCATGTATTCCAATTACTGATAATATAGCATTCATTACCGGAATAAGAATTGCTGTATAAGCAAACATATCTATAATTCCACCAACAGCTGCTCCTAAGTGTTTACCGATAACGGAAAAGATATTTTTAATACCATTGAGTGCTTTAATGACTTTTTTTACTATTCCATCACCAATACCCTGCATTCTCAATTCTTCTAACATAGATTTAGAATCTTTAGTTAAAACATCTTCTTCTTCTGGTGTTTTAAATTTTCTTTCTTCTAAATAAATAATTGTGATAGCAGCTATTGTAAGAAGTACTACTGTTTGTTTACTCACATCAACACTAATTGACATATTTTGCATCATCTGTGAAACCACAGGATAAAGTGCTCCAATTCCAGATCCAAATGTTAAGACTAATTTTGCATCAAGCTTTAAGTCAGAGATGACTTTATTTTCAATCGATTTATAAGTAGATTTTTTTTGATCTTCATTAACATCACCACCAGTTGATTCGTTAAGTGATGATAAGAAATCATCTACTATTGATTCCTGTTTATAAAAGTCCCCAAATCTTTCAATTTTCATAAATATATATATTAAAAATTAAAATCAATCTTATTTAATTTACCAATCATCATAATCATAAATATCATAAGTTCCATCAGTATTCATGAATCTCCAGTAACTACCTTTTGGTTCATAATTATAAGCAGTATCTTTGTATACAAAACTAAAAGTATCCATATAAGGATACTCTTCATCTGGAAAATCAAAAGCATTTAATATTTTAACACCAGTTAGTATAATTTCTTCTTTACCTGATTTTATAAATTTAGTAAGTCCGCTATTTGACTTTTTGTAATAAAAATCATTTTCATTAGCCCATCTAATAAATTTATAATAATCCTTATCATAAACAAAGTAAACTCTATCCATAATATTTCTACCCTCTATGTCTTTCCACAACAAAGCTCTTCCTAAAATTGCACTTTCTTTATCTAAAAGAACTAATAGTTTTACATCAGGACAATATTGATAAAAATTAACACAACTCATATCATTCATACAAGAATTCATAAGAGGATTCATTCCATTATCATAATCATTGAAATGATAAAATTTAGAAGAATAACCTTTAACAATATCACTACCAGACCATATATCAAAAGTTGAGCTTTCATCAAGTGATTTCCATTGATTAACAAATTTTTCAATTTCAGCATCTGAAAATTTAGATCCAAAAAAAGCTCTTATAAATCTACCAATGTTCATCTCAGTTCTTGCAAACTGCAAAAACAGACTATCATATGATGGGAAAGTTAACTTTTTTACAAAATCAACTACTTTATCATCATAAATTTCATAAGTATCTGAGACAAACTTTCTAACTTTACTAGAATCAGTATAAATTATTTTATCATTTGACTCAGAAAGAGAAACGAAAGTCCATTTACTTAAGGTCTTGTATTGTCTATGTCCAAAAGTTGTCATTCTTTCAAATTCAATAGAAATAGGAGAGTCAATTTTTTGAACTTTATTTATGAAGTCTCTACTGAAAAGTGTTGGTAATAAATCTTCTTCTTTTGATTCCAAAATAAATTCAAAATATCTAAATAATCTCATAAACTATATATAAAAAGGTAGAAAATGAAAAATGAAATATAATATATACTTAAAAATAAACCCTTATATGAAATACCTTAGAAAATTTGAAGAATATGATTTAGGTCATAGATTTTCAGAAGAAGAACTTACACCATTAGAACTAAATGAACCTACCGGAGACGAGGATGAAGATATTTACTCTGATGATGATATTCACTCTGATGATGATTCTGATGATGATTCTGATGATGAAGAAAATTGCGTATCTTGTGGTGATGATGATTCTGATGATGAAGAAGATGAATCTACAAGAACTTGGGGTGATGAAAATATCACATCTTCAATTATGGTGGAGAAGATTGTTTCATTCAAACAGTTTGAAGCTAAAAAGAACACAAAAGGTAAAACTCCTAAAACTGAAAAAGAAAAAGAGTTGGCGGGTAAATATCCACCAAAAGATAAAATTACAAAAGGTGACTTTATTGCAGCAGCAATAGAAAATAAAAAGGGTAAAAAAGAAGAAGATAAAAAAGGTGAAGATAAAAAAGGTGAAGATAAAAAAGAGGAAGAAAAAGGTGGTAAAGGTTTAACTGCCGCTCAAAAGAAACTTCCAGAGGGTCTTAGAAAAGCAATTGAAGCAAAGAATAAGAAAAAGTAATTTTATGAAACATTTAAGACTATTTGAAGAGTTTAAAGTGGGAACATACTATACTTCCACTCAGGAAGATTCATCTACCCGTAATGAAGAAATATCTGGTTATCCTGTAAAAATTATAGATAGAAACTCTGGTGAAAAGGGAGTTTTTTCTATTTCTTTAATTCTATCAAGTGGTAATGTAATGTTACAAGATTTGTGTTTTAGTGAACTAGATGAGGCAAAAAAACATATTGCCGATATTATTACTCAATTTGAAAAATCTGATTTAAAAATTGGATCATTTATTATTAAAAAGATGATATTAGATTTAGTAGTGCCTCCGTCTTCTTCTGATTTTACATCTATGGATAAAATTGTTTCTCCAAAAGAAATATATTCCATTTTAGAAAAAAATCTGAGACCTATCACACTTTGTTATACAAATATTTTACCAAATAAATTCAAGGGAATAGGTAAAGGTAAAATGAATGAGAGAACCATTGAAGATGAACTATTAAATCTACAAAGAGAATTAAAATATGATGATAAAGTGAGAGCTAAAGAAGCTATCGCTAGATGGAGTAGATTCATCAATCCCATGAGATTATCACCAGAGGGTAAAAATAACTTTCAAATGTGGATTGAATCATCTGATGGTAGAAAATATGGTGATATAATCAAAGAGTTTGAATTAATGAAAATTAATTAATAAAATAAAAACCCACCAAATTGGTGGGTTTTTTTATGCTTCTACTTTTACATTTACTTTCTTAATAGCTTCTTGAATCCAATCAGGTAAGAATTGAGAAGAGTGTTTAATCACATCACCAAATCCACCGTCAATAATAATTGTATCAGCATAGTCTTTATCTGAACGAACAGGTCTTCCAGTCATTTGAATTAAACCAGAAACTGTTTTCCAAGAATACCAATCCGGATTATTCATTTGTCTCATCTTATTCTTCTGAGAAGCCAATGAAGGATAAGGAACCTTTGCAATAATTTGAAATCTAGCACTATCATTATCAAAGCTAACACCAGTATCCATAGAAGGACTTACAATAACCGTAGGCTCTTCTGATTCCATATGCATTCTAAGTATCTCATCTTTATTAGAAGAATCGTGAAAAACCAATCTTGGATCTTTTATCGAGTTCTCTATCCATTTTGCTAATTCAAAAGAGTTAGTGTGTATAATACCTTTTTTCTTTTTATACTTATCTAATAACTTTTGTATATAAGGAACATATCTTTTAAATGTATCTTCTTTAGATTTAAATGACATTTTCCCAATTGGCATATAATAAATTGGTCTATTTTTCAAAGGAAAAGGAGAAGCTATTGAATAATATGATGCCTTTGTTACATCAAGTCCATTCAATTGACAGAAAAGATTTTTATCTAAAATAGTTCCAGACATTAAAAAAACCATATCGTAATTTGAAAAGATATACTTATCTAAGTAATCATAAGCCCAAATAGGCTCAAGTGATAACTCTTTACTTTTCATCTTTTCATTCCAACTAGATTCTAATACCCAGTTATTAGGATTGTCTTTATATTCTTTCAAAAATATTTCAATTTTTAATTGATACTGTTTCAAATCAGTAACTAAGTTCATAACTCTAACATCAGTGTTTTTTGTTTTAAGAACTTTAGATATTTTTAAATCTCTCTTATCTGACTTTATGTTTCTTGTAACAGATGACATTCCTCTTTCCATATCTTCAGTAGTTGTGACAATTTCACCATTTAAGTATTTTAAGAACTCAACATAATCTGAAATTGAATTAACACTTTTCAATTTTTTTAAAATATCATATTCATTTGAGAATTTAAATTTCTTAACAACATTATCTGTTATTTTAATTGAGATAAAATCTGACATAACATCATCAAAATCATGAGCTTCATCAACGATTAAAACTCTAGCTCCTCTATTTTCCATTAATTTTGGATTATAGATAGCATAAAGAATATAAAGGTAAAAATTTGTAAGTGATATTCCACCAGAGATATAATTTTCTCTAGCAAATGAATAAGGACAACTTTCACAAGAAGTCTTATTTAATCTATTAAACTCACCACCCTGAGCACAAGAACAAGAATATGATTCACATTCATAATTGTCTTTACCTTTTAAATCAGCAATTGACTCATAAGTATCAGCGTATTGGTCTTGTAAAATTTTAGAATTTGTAATAATGTCAACTCTAGACATTTTTGTTACATTTTTACGATACCAATCAGCTATCATAAGTGCTAAGTGACTTTTTCCAGAACCGACCGGTAAATTAAGTAAGAAAAATTTTGTCAATTTATTCTTTTGATATTCAGAATCGATAAAATCTAAAGCCTCTTTTTGTTCTTTACGAGGTTTGTATTTTGAGAGATCATTCTTTAACGACATTAAAAAGATATTTTTTTGTAAAATTTATATCAATATTTCGATTTTAGTTTAAAAAATAAGGTTTTTTACGGAAAATGATTAATATATAAGAAAAAATCGGTTTTCTTTATGCAAGTTATTCCTCAATACGATGAGTTCGGAATCTACACAACAGTGGACGATGTTAAGATCTTTATCACATCACTATTTGAACAAGGCCTTTCATCAGAGGAAGATATTTTTTCTAACTGTGTTTTAGAGTTTGGGAAATCTAATTTTGGTCTGATAGAGAGAGTTATTTATGGTGAAGATTGACAAATTTAATGAGTTTGGTATAGAGAATAACACTCTATATGTTTTTGACTTTGATGACACTCTTATGGTGACACCAAGATATGAAGATATTGCCATAAAGTTTCTAAATGAGAACTTAACTGTTAAAGATTTATTAGATAGAGCTGTTAAAAGAATTGGAATAACAAAAGACAAACTAAAAGTTCAGGATAGAAGAATATTTGTAGATGATCCTAATAAAATTTATAAAGAAGAAAAAGATTGGGTTAGAAAAGGTAATCGTCTTTATTTAGTTCAACCAGATGAATTTAGTTACTTAGATGAAAGTTTACCAACTAAATTGAAAGAACTGGCAAGTCTTTACAAATCAGTTGAAGATAAATGTATAGTAACAGCTAGACCACAAAGAATGAGAAATAAAATAGAATCAGTTTTGAAACAATTTGGATTAGAAAATCCAAAATGGGGTTTACATATGTGCCCAGATGGTAAAGTAAATGCTGGAAAATGGAAAGGTGATAAGATTGTAGAATTATCGGAAACAACCGGATTTCAAAATGTTATTTTTTATGATGATAATTCTAAATATATTAGAGGCGCAAAAAAGGTAGTCTCTGAGAAACTACCTAATTTAAATTTTAAAACCGTGAAGGTAATTTAGATTTACAATCATCACAGAAAATAGGCTCATCTTTAACTTTATTCCAAAATTCAAAGGACTCACTATTCATTATACAAGTATTACGACAGTGACTAACCCCAAAGCTATGTGCAACTTCATGAATTGCATTGGATTTTATTAATTCAATAGAAGATTCCCTATCATGAACTATATTACTTCTTAAATAAATTTGATTTCCAAAACAAAGACCTTGAACGGATTCGTTATTCTTAGTTGAGTATAACTTTTGGTTTGTAACATATATGACAATTTTTTCACTTTCATTATAATAAAAATAGTCATTTTTACCAGTAGAAAGTTGAGCATCTTCACAACTTGATAAATTCACATTTTCAGGATTTGATATCATACAATCAAAGCCATAGAACTTTATAATTGTAGATTTTACAATTTTTAAATCTTCTTCGGAAAAATTATTCAATCCAACTATTTCAATTTTAGCCGAATCCGTATCATATATTTCTTCAACTTTGACATTGTTTTGAAAAAAAACAAAATATAAACAAAAAACTATAGAGGATAAAATTATTAGATATTTCATAGTGGATTTATTTATACAAATATACAAAAAAAACCTCTAATAAATAAATACTAGAGGTTTTTTTATAAAAATTATTTTAGTTCTTTACGAAAACTTTAGTTCCGGCTGGCCAATTTAATAAGTCTCCAGCTGTTTTACCAGTTCCTGACATATCACCTTGGAATATTTGTCCTAATGTATCTCCATTTCCGTGTGGATCTGAACCAATTGCTTTTAGAGTAGAAATAATTTCACTTTTATCAGATCCTGAAACTCCTTTTGTTAGATTTTCAATACCTTGATTATAATCTCCTCCTCCAAAATCTTTTACTGATTTTATAAATTCTTCAGGACTTGATTTTGGATTTAACTCACTTCCGGTATACTTGTTAAGTGTTTGTGTAATACCTTCCTCTGATGGCATAAACTTACCATCGGATGGTGGCGGTGGCGGCTGTGGTGGTTCGATATTAGCAGCTTTATAAATCATAGCAGCTCCAGCTATTGTTAAAGCCAATCCTAAACCAAATTGACTATTTTTTTCTTTTATTATAATACTTCTTAAGTATTTAGCTGACTCAGTTGGATCTTGTTTATATAAATCAATGAGTTTTTGTTGTTGGTCCTGAGGTAGTTTTTCAATTTCCTCACCAGCTGATTGACCAGTAACGGTTCTTCTCATTTTTGCTGCTAACTCTTTTAAACCTTCGTTAGTAAATTCATCAAATTTTTCAATTTTACTCATAGCTTAAATTTATTTATTATTATAGTTTTTAAAAGAAAAAACTTTACTTTCAGCGACAGATTCTGCTTTAAATGAAGTCATTATTTCTTTAAGTGTTGTATTAAAATCTCTCATATCAGCTCCAAATTCACCTAAAGACGCATACATATTCTCACCTTCAAATTGCATTGTTCTTTTTGAAAGTCTTGCCATTTTTTCAGCAACTACTTTTCTTTTATTTTTATCAGAAATTACTTCTATACTTTCTTTGAAAAGTGGTCCTAAATCAGCCATAGTCTTAGAATATTTACCATAAAGATGTTCGTAAACCTCTTCATATAAAGCTTTAATAGACTTTTTAGCCTCAACATCCATCTTTTTATCTAAAATATCACCGACAAAATCATCAGTAATTCCAACACCTTTATCTTTTTCATCTTTTAGAACTTGTAAAGATTTTTTAATATTTTTAAAAGCTTGAACAAGATGTTCTTCAGCTCCTGTGATTTGAACTTTTCTTGATTGTTTTGAAAATTCTTTTGAAAATTCTTTTTCAAAAAGTAAAAAAGACTGAACAGACTCTCTTACTTTTTGTCTTTTGACTCTTTCAACTTCCTCTTTATTTTTTCTTTTAGCCATATCTCCTTTTTGAGATGCTTCTTCACCTTCAATTCCCACACCCTCAAAAGAAATAATCATACTTTTCAATGCTTGTAGATTTTTAATCATTGTAGGATAAAGAGATTTTAAAGGTTTGGCTTTTTCAATGTCTTTCGATGTTATATCCGAATCAACTGCCTCAGCTGATCCTGTATCAGAAATACCACCTCCTTCAATGTATGTAATATCAATATCCGTAATGAAAATATTAGTTACTCCGTTTTGATTTAAATTTCCACCAAAAGCCATATGTAAATAAGCTAAACAATCATCAACTGTTGGATAAGGTTTACAAACCCAAATTGCTAAGATAATTAAACCAGCCATTAACAACATACCACCGATAGCGGCCATTGCAACTGGACTTAAACCTAAAGTAAGACCAGCTAAACTAATACCAGCAACTTTAAGAATTCCAATTATAATTAAACCTATTGTAGTTTTCTTCATTATCTGAGAAACAACTCCATTAAATCTAGCATTTTTGATACCTAAAGCATGTGCTATTTTTTCAAAAACTCCATAATATTTAACCTCATCATCACCAATTGATTTACTATCAGATTCATTTAACTTAACTTGATTACCAACAGATTGTAATTTATCTGGAGTAACTCCAGCTTCTTGCCAATTAACAGCAGATTTTGCTTTTTGACACAATACAGTCCAAATTCTTTGAAAGTTAGGTCTATTATTCTCATCAGCCAAACCATTTGATACGATAAATTCTTTGAATCCACTCAACATATCTTTAATTTTGTTCCAAACTTTAGTTCCGATTTCCTTAATCTTGTTAAAGATAGAACCAGCTAATTTCTTAAGTGAAAAGTTTTTGAAAAACTCAACGACACCTGTAAAGAATTTACTAATAGCATCTTTTACATTAGTATAAACATTAGAAATAGCTTGTTTTCCTTTTTGAATTAGATTATTAATGAATTCTTCAGTGATTAATGATTCTAATGGAGTAATTATATCATCAGCTGTAATATTTTGCTCTGTAAGAAATTGACATTCCATCAATTTTGCTTCGTAGAGTTTAGAGTAATTTGTGAAGTTTTGAACTCTCATATAAAATTTTAATTTTTAGTAACTTATATATTAAATTCAAAAACCCTTTTTTATAACTCTGCTTCTAATCTTTTTATTTCATCCATGACTTCTTTTAACTCTTCTTTCTTTTGCATCATGATTTTTTTATTCTTCTTTCTATCAGCATAAACATCCTCAAGCATATTCAGAGTTGGCGAAATTCTTTTTTCAAATACAACACCATTTACACAAAGAACGTGTTTTTGAGAATCAATTTTTCTACCATTTGTGCACTTTGATTTATCCTTCTCATCTTGTAAACCAATAAATGTCTCAGGTGCAATAAAGAACTGACGCTGTGTTGTTGGATAAAGTGAAGCAAAGTCATAAGTGACACACCACTGATTCATACCAACTACCGGATCTTTTACCCAACCACCAGCAATTGTTGACTCAGCATCTCCTTTTTCATCTCTGAAAAGAACTATATTATCCATCTCTCTGAATCTATTTCTTAAAACTCCCTCGGTAATCGCAAGTGATCCAAGAGCATTATTCATCTGAGAAACAACATCAACTATCCTAATTTTAGCAAGTGATGATATCGCATATATGATAGAGATATAGTTTCTAGCTTCGTGTATCTTTTGGACCAACACGGAATCGACCGCGTTATAATACATAAATGTTTCAAAATCATCTTCATAAAGTTTTTGAAGTGAACCGGTATATTTAATCTTCTCAACACCTACAAGTTTATTGGAAACAAAATCCAGTGAAGAAGATTCTTTTACTTTAATAGATGTATCACAAATCTCATAAAGTTGCATATAATCAAAAATCATTCTATGAGCAGGAATTTCATATTCGGTTCCCCAAGCTTTTGAAATTTTCTTTGTTAAAGAAGATACAGCTGGATTAATTTTATATTCTTTACCATTAACCCATTTACCAATTTTACGAGATCTATTGACTAAATACAACCAGTCATATTTCAAAAAGTTCCAACCAGTAAGAATTGGCATTTTAGGAACCATCTTATAAAAGAAAGCATATAACATATCAAACTCATCTTCGTATTTGACATATTTAAATTTATAGTCAGAACCAAATTTTTTAAAATACTTATTAGTATTATCTTTAATTCTTTCCTGCATATCTTCAGGCATATCTTTTAATCCAAGAAGTATGATTTTATCATCATAAACAATTGAAATAGAAAGAACTTGTGTGCAAGCTCCTTCTTTAATGACATTACCAGCAGCATCTTTTATGTCAGCTGCTTCCGGAAAACCATCAACAATCTCAGTCTCGATATCTATGAAATAAATCTTAGGAAGATTGAACTCAAAAATTTCTTCTTTTTCACTTTCTGGAAGAGAGTCTAAAAACTCATAGGTCGCATATCTATCTGGATGATTAACTTCAATTTGTTTCACAGATTTTCCATCCCAAGAACGAAAGGATGGATGTTTCTGAGCATCAGTATCATCACAAGCAACATACTTCATTGGGTTATCCCAGTTATAGTATTTAAGCTTTATATCACCAGTTTTATCAACATAACTTACTACTAACTTTTTACTATTTGATAAATATTGAGTTTCTACGAGCATAATTTTTTAATTTTTACATATATTATAGACCATTTTCAAAAAAAGTTAAAAAATATTTTTTTCATTAGAAATCACAATCGAAATAATCTAAAATAACTCCATTTCTTTTGTTTATGAAAAGTAACTCATCTCTTCTAACAAGCTGATACTCATAGTGTCTTCCTGTTTTGAAAAGTGTTCTGATAAATCCAATACCTTCTCCAAAGTTGACAGTGATTTCATCAACCATAAGACACAATATTTTTGAATCATCTTCATTTGAATAATTAACAACTTCATTATCATGGTCTTTTTCTAAACCTTTCTTACCATAACAAACAAATTTTGTCACAAGTTCTTCAACTTCTTCAGATTCCCATATCTTAACACCATCTACGAAAGTTGAACGAGGTTGATATCTAATTAATATATCATCACCAACTTGAATATTTAAGTCTTCTTCTTTAAGATACAATCTAATCCAAAAGTATACTTTTTGTTCTTCAACAACCTTAGAGATAATCTCAATCTCATCTGATAGACCTTCTGTTTCTAATTTTTTTATTGATTCAAGAAGTTGTTCTCGGTAGTCTGTTTTTACTAAATCCATTTATATTTTTATTTTTTTTTAGTTAGAAAGTGGAAACTTAAGTGAAGGTGATGATTTATAGTTTATAATTTCAATATCTTCATATTTAAAATCAAAAATTGATTTATTATGTAGTTTCAACTTTGGTAATTTAAAAGTTTCTCTTTTTAACTGTTCGTTAACTCCTTTAATTTGATTTAAATAAATATGACAATCACCACCAGAGAAAATCAAATCATTAGGAACCATATTTACTTCTTTTGCTAAAAGATGTAATAGTATAGCATATGACGCAATATTAAAAGGAAGTCCTAGGGGTGAATCCACCGATCTTTGAAACCATTTAAGATCTAACTTTCTTTTAGGAACTAACTGTTCATCTAATTCAGATTCACTAATATCATCAGCATATGATATATCTTTTTCAAAGTAATCACACCACCATTTTTTTCTTTGTTCAATTGTTAATTCAGACGTATAGCACTGAAAACCAAAGTGACAAGGTGGAAGAACCATTTGGTCTAATTCACCTACATTCCAAGCTGAAACCATTAATCGTCTACTATCTGGGTTTGTTTTAAGGTCGTTGATTAGGTTTTTGATTTGGTCTATTTGAGTGTTCCCTCCTACATAATCTTTAACATGCCATTGTTTCCAACTTCTCCATTGTGATCCGTAGATTGGACCTAACTCACCCCACTTGTTAGCAAACTCATCATCAGTTTTGATTTTGTCAATGAATTCTTCTTGAGTATAAGGTCTATTAGAAGAACCATTCATTCCATTAATAACAACATCTTCTTTTACATTATCTTTATTAGAAAACCTATCTCTATTCTTTAAATAATTGGCGAAGGAATCACCATCCCAGATATGAACACCATTATCAACAAGATATTTAATATTAGTATCACCTTTTAAAAACCAAATAAGTTCGTGAATTACAGCTTTTGTAAAAACTTTTTTTGATGTAAGAAGTGGAAATCCTTCTGACATATTAAAACGCATAGAATAGTCAAAAATTGATATAGTTCCGGTTCCGGTTCTATCTACTTTTTTAAATCCATTATTTAGTATGTATTTTAAATATTTTAAATACTGTTTATCTACATTATTCTTCATAATAGTTTTATTTATTTTTTCAGAATAGTTTTGTAAGGACAGAAATCCATCCATTTTTCATCAAACCAAAATGTTCTACCAGTATTATCTTTACAAGATAATCCTTTTTTATAATAAACCCATTTTTGAAACTCCTCATAATCAGTATCAAATGGATTCTTCCAATCAGCCAACTGACCCCCGTTTAAATGATAAGCTTTTATTGGAATATCTCTACACATATCTAATATTTCAGGATATGACTTAATAATAGTCCGAGCATCTTCAAATGGATTAACATCTAAATAGTATAAAATGGTACTTCTGAGATAATTACCAATTCCGTTAAAATACTTTTGGTCAAGTAAAGCCTCACAAATAGGTTTATCAAAAGTTTTTTTACTAAGACTTGACTTTATATTTTCATAAAAACCTGAAAAGTCCTTAGTAGGATCCGGACCTCTTTTAACACCAGTAAAACCACCAATTCTATATTTTGGTCCCATATAAGAACCATAAAGAAGTAGTGAATATCCATCAGTGGTGTCTAATCTCATTCTAATAAATTTAGTTTCATTCCAATTGTCAGTCAGAACCCACTTCCAATTACCAGACATACCCATAAAAACAGATATTTTATGAATTTCAGAACCATTATAAAATCTAATAATTAACTCTTTGCCAAAAGATTCAGCATCAACTTTGAATTCATTAAGTAGTTGAAATTGTTCAGGGTTATTACCTTTTAGGACATGAAATGATTTATTGAAAGTCTTTTCTTTTACATTCTGATTAATATAATCAGACATGATTTTTAATTCTGCTAGTTCAGGCATTTTGAATTATTTTAAGTATAAATAATGTATCATTTTATATAAAATAAATGATAAAAGTTCTTAATACGCTTTAATTGGTGAAATACCCTTACCTTCTTCTCCTCCGATTAATTTATCAATCTCGGCAATTTTATCTTTGTTTTTATCTGGATCTTGATAAATATTAGCGATATCATCAAGTTTTTTAATTGCTTCTGGATTCTTAGTTTTAACATTTTTAAGTGTATTTACCAAATCATCTTGTCCTTCGGCCTTAGCATCTGATTTGGTTTCTTTTTCATCTGATTTGTATTCTCCTTTCAATAGTATCTGTATTATTGCTAAAAGTGTAAATGTAACAGGAATGACTATTGATAGTATTTTTTTGACTAAATCCATGACTATGGGTTCAAATTTTTTTATAGTTGCCGTCAGTTTATCTAAGCCAGAAGGTCCCATTTTTTTTAGAATTAAACCACTTGCACCAAACATCACAATAGATTTAGTCCAACCAGTCTCGGCAATTTTCTTTTTGAATCCATCAATTAGTTTATAAACTTCTGGAAACGTTTGTTCTAATAATTTTGGAAACTCATCTGGATCGATTAAATATTTTTTATATTCACCTAATTTTTCAACAGCAGTTGTTGCGATAGTATAACCTTTGTCTGATACAGTTTCAACGACTACTTTGATAGCAGTAGATAAAGCCAAACCAATAGTCGCATCAGGAATCAGCACTTTCAAACTTTTTGCTACAGCATCTGTTATTTTACTGATAAGACTACTAATTATATCTCTAAGTTTTTCAGCTAACTTATCAACAGTCTCTTCACCTTTAATCAAATCGATACCCTCAATCATTGTTTGTTTAATAGTTGAGTAAAATGTGTCAAAATCTCCAGATTTAAATATCTCAAAAGACGCCATACATTTATTAATAGTATCAACAAACTTATCAAATTGACCTTTTAATTCACTCACTTGGTTTATACTAGATTTAATAATTCCAGCTGCAAATCCAACATCTATAATTGTCTCTACTGCTAATGCAACCGGTGTCCCAACACCAATAGATGCGGCCGCAATACCATATTCTGCAGCTGCACCAATCATAAATTGTAAAGCATCGGTCACTAATCCAACTGCTAAACTTTCATTGATTGGTCTTAAATCATGTCTAAATGTATTATATTCAACTATGTATTTCAACTAAGATATTTTTTTTAATCTGTTTGTGTTTCACTTTTAAGCAACTGTAGTAGTTCTCAATTATATATTAATTAAAATAAACGATATTTTTAGATTATAAAAATAATATATAAGAGAAGAGGTGAAATTGAGTAGAAATTTTGGCGAAT
>Ga0181349_1000048_pt1 | contig 43172 bp, 37 predicted proteins | sample Su13VDMM110SD_FD_130106 | JGI IMG/M metagenome (GOLD analysis project Ga0181349, IMG submission 130106) | Freshwater viral communities from Lake Michigan, USA - Su13.VD.MM110.S.D | ecosystem: Environmental > Aquatic > Freshwater > Lake | place: USA: Michigan | collected 2013-07-16 | reverse complement strand
GTGTTACCTGATTCATGTGGTATGATAGCTCCATTCACCGATTTAAGTTTATTTAACATTGCTTCCTGGAATTGGAATTTTGGAGATGGCAACACCTCTAATCAAACTAGCCCTACTCATATCTATCAAACAAATGGAACTTATCAGGTTCAATTAATTGTGCAAAATACAGATGGGTGTTTAGATACTCTAGTTCAAGAATATAGAAACTATCAAATACCTATTGCTGGTATTATTCCAAACAACAACTGTTTAACTTACCCTACAGTTGTATTAGACAATTCAACAGTACAAAATAGTCAAATTTCAACATGGAATTGGAGTGTAAACAATATTAATCAGACCTCACAAAACTTTAACAATGTATTCACTTCACCTGGCATTTATCAAGTTAATTTGGTGGTGACTTCGGTTGATGGGTGTGTTGATTCAACTGCAGGTCAGTTTGAAGTTTATCCACTACCTTTTGTTAGTTTTATATCAGCTGATGAATGTGCTGGAGATTCAGTTACCTTTACTAATCTATCAGTTGGAGCAACAACACATCAATGGTTTCTAAATGGTAATTTATTTTCTACCTCAACTAATCCTAAAAGTGTTTATCAATGGGGTCAATACCAAATACTGTTAGTTGGTACAAACCAATACGGATGTCAGGATAGCATGCCTAATCTACTTACCATTCACCCCAGACCACAGCTAGAACTTGGTGATAGTACTTGGGGATGTATACCACTGAATGTGAGCATCTTAAATTTGAGCAGTATTCCTGGCAATAACACGATATCTACCTTTGTGTGGGATGTTAGCAGTACACTGTACAATACAATCGATTTAAACGCGTTATTTACGGTTCCTGGAAATTACAGTTTTAGTCTAACGGCTACGTCAGATAAGGGGTGCGACACAACAGCATATTTTTCAAACTACATTAAAGCATATCCATTACCAACAGCCGATTATTACTTTTCACCGGACAACGCCACTACCGCAGACACAAAGGTAGATTTTATAGACCTATCTACTGGAGCAACTGGCTACTACTGGGACGTAGTTGGATTAAACTACTCCGCTACATCGCAGAACCTCTCTTTTACATTTCCAGCAGATACTGGGATATATTCGGTGTATCACTGGGTTATCAACGAGTATGGCTGCACTGACTCGGTATATCATTCAATACGCATAAACTCCGACTTTATGGTATATATACCAAATAGCTTTACACCAAATCGCAATGGAACAAACGACTATTTCAAAGTTTATGGAATTGGTATAGTTGATGCCGAAATGAGAGTGTTTAACAGATGGGGTGAAGAGTTGGCCGATTACAAGAATCTGGAACCTATGACAAGGGGCTGGGATGGGCTGTATAATGGTTTACCAGCGAAGCAAGACGTATACACCTACACGATCAAGGTGCGTGACTTTAAAGGTGAATGGTATAGCTTTACCGGCCATGTGAACTTACTAAGATAGCGTTGCTTATTTCGTTTTTTGTTCGTATATTTAGACCATGAGCAGATTACATAGATTAGTATACGATTTTCCTACCGAAAGACATCTCCAGGTGCAGATGGATAATGGAAAGTGGTATCGCGTAACATGCGATACGTTTCGTAGCTTTTTTGGGCCTAGGCGAATTGATGGCATGAATTTCGATGGCCTGTATTTTTACAAGACAACTAACCATATGTTTCAAGCTGATATCGATACTGGGTTTACTTACGAAATCCTTGAGCGAAGCGATATACCAAAACCACAGATTCACCAAAAGTCAAGACGATTAAAGCGGGTTGGATTATAAACTGTAGCATACTTATAATAAACAGGGCATACTATGGCAATAACTTTATCTAATTCTGGGATATCAGATTCTTCGACAATACGAGCAGCACATATATCACAATCGATCGATGCACTTACTGGTGCAGCTGCCTATGATTTAAAAATAAGCGGTAGCCTTAACCTAACTGGATCGGTGCAGTCACAAAACGGCTTTACTGGTAGTTTATTTGGTACATCCTCATTCGCAACATCAGCCTCAGTGAGTGTATCTAGTTCTAGGGCTTTGAGCGCATCCTATAGCATTATCTCAGATGCGGCAACGACATCGACATCAGCCAGCTACTCTCTTACCGCTACTTCTGCCAGCTTTGCCACAACTGCATCATTTGCATCTTCGTTGTCACCATCTGCAACAGTTGTGAGCGCATCTTATGCTACGACTGCATCATTTGCATCTTCAGCTTTGAGTGCATCTTATGCTGTAACAGCTTCTCATGCATTAAATATACCAACCACATCACCTAGTACGGCTCAGAGCGGATCTGTAGTAACCGGAACACTAGCTGAGACTTTGGGATTGGCATTACTAGTTAATCCAAACACATTTACAACCAACGATTTTATTAGATTTCAAGCCAGGTTATTAAGAACAACTGCAGGGGCAGCTAATATAACACTAAAAATCTATCTGAACACTGCAAATACGTTAAATGGAAGTCAAGTACAAATAGCGTCAGCTGTACTAGGTAACACCACACGATTTGCTACGATTACTAGAACCCTTGCTATTAGAAATAGTGTAGCAGGTACAGAGTGGTCTGCTGGAAGTAGTGGTGATGATCCGACTCAGGAATCAGTGGTTGCATCAACAAGCAATTTCGATTGGACCGGCACTATATATGCTCTAGCAACCATAACTTTAGCCAATACTGGAGATAACGCTGTTATTTCCGGTGTCTTCCTGGAGAAAATTTAAGTTAGCTGTTGACTTTCTGGAAAAAAATCGTGATGTTAAAATAAACAACAGTATTATGTTAGTATTTAGTATTTCTTTATTACTCTTTTCTTTACTTGTTAATGTATATTTATATATGCAACTAAAGGAAACAAAAAGCCAACTACGTATTGAAAAATGGCAAGCAGGTATCTTAGTTGATAGTTTTGATCATTATATTAAACTTAAAACAAAAGAGACTGATGGCAATGCAGCAGACGGTACTACGGCAGCTAGTTGATTGTGGATTTCTCAGTCCTATAAAACCTCACATATTTGAAGGATTGCAGGATGTTATTGATTTAGACGTAGCTACGCAGGATTATATAGCTGAGCTTCTATCCGAATTATGCATCTTTGATATCAGTAGAATAGGCAATACAAATCAATCTGTAGTATATAGTAGACTGCTTGACGTATTAAATTTTCCTATGATTATTGATAAAGCCAGTACTGAACTACCCGGAAATACTTTTTATACTCTATCGATAGATCACGCTACTTTTATTACGTTTTCTAGCTCTAAAATGCAATTTGATCGAACTATACAAAAAATTATGTACTCCGGAGGCTCAGCTCCAGTTATAACAAAGGCAGTTAAGATTGGTAGAAAACAAGTTTATACAGCGCTGTTTGTTTCTTTTTTAAATTTCCCTATATTTACTAAAAACTAGTTATTATGAAAAACAAAGACACTGTAATGCAATTATTAAGTGAAGCAGATAATAAGCTCCACACACTACTTCAGGATTTGCAATCTAAGCAGATTACAACCCAGGATATCATTAACCGGTTAAACCAAGCAAAAATGCGTGTTGAGAAATCAATTGAACGCGTTATGCTTGAAGATGGCATGTTCTAATATGATTGAATGTTATAACTGTGGTTCAGCCATAAAAGAGACGACTATCTCCGCGGAGAAGGTGTTATGCTGGCAGTGCTGTATTGATAACTACTGGGACAAGACAGAAGTACTTAACAAGAAGCCAAGTGACAAGCCAAGAGGTTGGAAATTCATGGCCGTGTATATACACAAAGACGGTACAGTTTATCACAAAGGTGTAGAGCAACCAGATTTAAAAGGTACGCTACCATTAACAGCTGTCAAGCCGAAGCCAAAAGTCACAAAGAAGCTAACCAAAAAGGAATCTAGTGATCTTGTTGCTGAACTAGGTACGCTGAAGGCATCACTAAGGCGGGTAAAAACAATGAAAACACAAACGACTCTAGAAAAGAAGATTAAAGCAATAAATAAAAAGTTACGATAATGTATACACCAGAACAAATTGTAGAGAACTACACAAAGTTTCTAGCACTGATAGATAAGCATATCTCAGAGCCAAGGAAGCAACAGCTACTAGATTTTTATAATACATATGCAGACCGCATATCAACTATGCCAGCATCATCAAAAGAGCATCATCATAATGCATTTGTGGGTGGTTATATTGATCACGTTATGCGCGTTGCTAATATAGCATTAAATCTTAAAGAGGTATGGAACGCCTTTGATGGTGTTGAGAACTACACAACCGAGGAATTAATCTTCTCAGCAATCAATCACGATCTAGGTAAGATGGGAACTGCTGAGCATGAGATGTATTTACCTAACGACTCTGAGTGGCACAGGAAAAACCAAGGAGCAATGTTTAAGATGAACTCAGCTCCGGACTTTATGCCAATCCAAGATAGGAGCCTATTTCTATTGCAGCAACATAACATACCAATGTCAATGAATGAGTGGATTGCTATTAAAACTCATGATGGCCTGTATGACGATGCAAATAAGGCATACTACATTAGCTACGATCCAGGTTCCAAACTAAAAACACACCTACCCATACTATTGCATCACGCAGACATGATGGCGGCTCGAATTGAGTACGAAGCGTGGGCTAATAGCGGCCAAAAGAGGGAATCTGTAAAAAAGGAAAATCCACTAGCTACGAAGGCGAGTACGGATGAGTTGAAAGATATCTTTGGAAATTTATTCTAATATGATAGTATTTTTAAGCATAGTAGTTGTAATACTAGTATTATTCTGCGCAGTAGCAGTACACGGCTGGAAATTAGCGTATAAAAGGGAGCAGATGGCAATTATTTATGCACGATGGTATGCCGACTTCATTTATGCTGCGATACAGCGCGTACGTGATGTAAAAATGGAAATGGACATTATAGATCATAGAGGATCATTTAAGGCTGACGACGAGGTGGGACAAACCTTTGTAGCACTGCAGGAGTGCATTGATGAGCTGGATACTTTTATAAAAACACACTTAGAGGAATCAAATGAAAAAGAATAAGAAAGAGTATTTCGGGCCCGAGGTTGATGAGGCTATAATAGAATATAATAATACAGCAGATCCAGTTATACGTGGTAAAGTATATGAAAATAAAATTGAGTACGCTATAAACAAATTGGTGGAGAATGTTATCCGCAGTTATAAGTTTTATTATATGGATTCCGAGTCATATCAGGACTTTAAACATTCAGTTGTCATATTTCTACTGGAGAAATTTCCAAACTACACAAGAGATAAAGGAAAGGGCTTTAGCTTTTTTACAGTTGTAGCAAGAAACTATTGCATACTAAAGACTAGAAAAAATTACAAGCGTTTAATCAACAGAACTGAGATATCTGACATCTCAGACAGAGGCACATCGGCACTTAGTTATGATTTGGATGAGAGTAAATTAGAGAGAACGGAGATGACCCTTGAGATGTTCGTAGCCCAGTTCATCGAATATTGGGATGATAATCTAGAATACATATATACAAGACCTCAGGATCGACAGATTGTAGCTGCGATTATACAGCTACTACAGCATAAAGATAAAATTGACCTATTTAACAAAAAGGCAATCTATTTATATATTAAAGAAATGTACAACGTATCAACACCACAGATAACTAGAGTTGTAAAAAACTTTAAGGGAAAATACAAGTGCATGCAACAGGATTTTATCAAAAACGGTAGTATTCGCAAAAACCACGTATACTAGTGGGCTTAATAATTATACGTAAGGAGGAATTGGAAGAGCTACTAGTATCCGAGGCTAGTGCATGGAACGCTGTCTGTGGTACTGCACCAAACTATAATGCATATGAGTTTGATCCAAATAATGTAGATGTAGAACAACTACGCAAGGATGGCTATTATGATAATTTTATAGAGTGGATAGCAGGGGTACAAAGTAAGAAGATAATGAAATACTTAGAGGAGCATGTATTAAATAGCCCCTCAGCTGAGTAAAAATTATAAAAGCTAGTATATATATAAAAGCAGCGTTTATGGATAAGGATACAGTAATATTTAGCGATAAGTCTTTTTCTGATGTTTTGGCTGATATATACAATACCAGTAAAAAGAAGGAAGCACAGATAACTAAACTAGTAGAGCAGCTTAGTAGCATGATCAGAAGTTTGAATGATGCATCACTTGTTGTACCACTCATTAAAGAGTACTTAGAAGTGTCCGTAAAAAACGACGATCACCTTGTCAGACTGGCAGCAATATTGCAACGATTAATAGTATCTGTAGGTACCAATAAATCATCTGACGAATTTGGACTTACTGATGAAGAGAAGAGACAGCTAATGGAAGAGGCTGAAAATCTGTTAAATAGCGCAAAGTAATGGCTGTAAGGTTTAGCTCAATATTTAAAGGGTTAGCTAACCTATACGAATCAACAGGCACAACACCTAGTAAGTCGGTAATAGGGAGTAGGTTGTATATAGCTGAGGTTGTTGATGTAGTATTATCAAAACAACACGCTAAATATACATCGGAAAGTGATCTTGGTGCCGCGATTGTGAGAAATCTTGATAGTGGCCGCGATATAGGCAAAGAGGAGAGCTCCTTAGCAACCTTAGCATATCCAGTTGATATATCGACAACTAAGATACCACTACCTGGTGAGTTTGTAGTTGTAATGAAAGCAGCACCTGGAGATTATTTATCTGGGAATGATGTTTTGCTTAGAGATGTGTACCTTAGTACAATAACAAACCTAACACTACTAAACTACAATGGAGTGCCTTTTGCAGGCACTACTGCATCCAAGCTGCTAAAGAGTATCGACGGTAATACGGTCAATTTAGTGGAGACAGCTGCAAAGAGGCATGAAGATCGCTTCAATACTTTCTTAAGGCGACAAATAAAAAGATTAAGGCCTTATGATGGGGATACAATTGTCCAAGGTAGGTTTGGCAATTCTATAAGACTTGGTTCAACAATAGCAAATCCAAACAACTACGGGCAGGCGGTGATAGGTCCTGCAAACGAGGACGAGCTTAATAACAATCAATCAACTTGGTCTAAGGTTGGTTCCTCAGGTGATCCAATTATTATCATGCGCACAAGGCAGCCGGAGGATATTGAATTAGATTTATCCAAAGAAAATTTCGAGCAGCTGACTGTCGAAGATATTAACAAAGATGGGTCAAGTGTATATTTGTGTCAAAACCAGCAAGTATCACTAAAGTTGCAAATAGCAAATGCCGGCCTGCGAACTTGGAGAACTAATCTAGGCCTACAACCACCAGCTAATAACGCACCACAGCCAACAAAGACAACACTATGAGCGTAGGTGATGTAAGAAATGCAGCATTGGCATTAAGAGCACAGCTCACGAACGCAATTCAGCTTGCTGGTCAAGACAGTAGAGCATCTGCTAGAGTTAGTGAAGGATATGGTCCGTTATCTTATGGCATACAGAATATGGTATTTGAGAGGGTTTGGTATCCGTGGATGGTATCTTGGCAGTCTGGCTATGTACAAGATGTTAAAGATAAAAGCAAAACAGCATATAATGGACTGACAACACCAATAATGCTTGAGTATCTGCAAACAGATAATCCACTACCCATTTTCGCAACGTATGCGCAGTCTGGCATAACACAATTACAAGCAACTGGTTGGAGAAGTAATCCAACTTACGTAGCTGAGGTGTTTAAGATACTTGGCGAGAGTATGCCAATAGTTCAACTTTTTGCATGGGCATATTATAACTACTCAAAAGACAAATATAACGAAATAGGTACAGCCGATCCATGGTTAGCCATTCAACTCTTTTCTACAGCATGGCTAAGTGGTCAGCCCAGCAACGATAGCTACCTAACGAAAATTTATACACTAATTCCAGGTCCAGGTGCAACTTTAGCCGATAAGATCCAAAGCTCAACTGCTAGTTTTCAAACAACGGAATTAGTGAAGTTATCAGCAAAACTACTTGCAGCAAGAGCAAATTACGTAGCATCGGCTACAACTGCTGACACAAAGCTACGCACAAGTTATGTAAATCAGCTTGTATCTGGAGATGGTAAAAGGGATAGTATTGTAGACCTTCTAGCTCGCTGTGAATATGCACTAGTAGAGTCCATACGCACACCGGCTGTACAAAACGACAAGGACCCAGCAAGGCAAGTACAACTAGCAGCCTATGTAGCATCACTTTATCAACAGTATAAAGTAACAACCTTTATCTTTACAACATAATGGCATCTGTACAACTAACATATAATCAAATAAAAGATCGTGTACAGCAGAGATCACCAGGTACGTCTAATCTCGGGATTGATGGCTTAGCCGCAGAACTACAAGTTCCATCAGCACAAATAGCGCAGCCAGATCCAATCTTTATTGAGATTGATGCATTTAGGCCCCAGGATGGATTCACGTCAGAAGCTAGGACAGATGTAGAATTGCAGGAGCTCCTAGGTATTAATACAAATACCCAAGAGAACACTTACGCTGGAAAGCAGATACTGATAAATTCAGGCAGAATAATATTAAATAGCTACGATGATTATTTAATGTTATTTAGTAGCGATGGTATTGCAGTGTCGAGCAAAGGTACATTTAATGTTGATACAGATGAGGAGATAACTTTATTTGGTGATCAAGGTTTGTTTCTCGGCGTACCAAATAAAGGTTTGCCATTCACAACACCAAAACCCGCACCAGCACCTAACCCACCAGAGGAGACCGGTATACCAGGCGGCGTTGATCTGTCGGTACAGCCACAGCTAGGTACTGGCACACTCAATGATCCAATTAAAATTAATGTAAACAATATAGCAGAATCGGCAGTATCACCAACACAGAGAGATCTTGCAAAAGCAGAGCTGTCAGTGTTGGGTAATGAGCGTAATGTTGCAACTCCTGATCGAGATTATGACCCACTTATTCTAGGAAACAAACTAGCGGATTGGTTGAGTGATTTGATCTTAACAATACAGACAGTACAAATCAACACACCAGCCGGTCCAGGATATATAAGTGCTGGAGATTCCCAATATAACTTAAAAAAGCTGAATGCACGTATTCCGGAGATGATAAGTACCTATGCATATGTTGACGGAAGAAGTCATTTAAAAGTAGATGATCCAGGCCCACCACCACCACCAGATGCTAATGATAACTTATCAGGAAATATAGTAACAACTCTATCGGATCAAAGTGCCGTAGCGGCAACGCCACAACCACCACCACCAATTGGCACAATACCACAATACACATTGCAGCAGCTGCAGACTCGGGCATCCCAACTAGGATACGGACCATTAAACAGAACATTTGCGTTAGTCGGTATCAGATCAGGTGCTGATGCGTATGATCAGTTTGATGATATGTTTATTGTTATAAATAACGGTGAGTTGTCGTACTATAAATCGACAACGAATCCCGGAGGGTCTGTTTTGTCGGGTGGATTTAAGGAATTTAACACAACCGGCGCAGCAGTACTAACCCCAGGTCAATATGAGGTACACAGCATAGGTAAGCATCAAGGTAAATATGATGCAGGAACGCAACGAGGCGGTGTTACCGTAAATAGAGATAATAATCTAAACAAAAGAGCAGGGGACGGTACATCTACGCAGACCGGTTTGTTTGGTATTAATATACACAGAGGATCAGCAACGGGAACAACGACACGAGTGAACGGGTATTCAGCCGGCTGCCAGGTTTGGGCTACTGCTGGCGACTTCAATGCGTTTATGCAGAATTGGCGTACTTCTAAAGTAAAAAACCTACAGTACACGTTATTTAATCAATTTTAGTAACTACTGATGCCCGTACAATTTAAGGCAACATTCGAACAACCATTACTGGCAGACATAACAGCAGGTCAGGTATTTGGTGGTGATGCGTTGGCTGAAAAAATAGCACAATATTACAATCTAACAATACAAACCGGCACACCAACAGGCACAGTTCCAGGTACAGGAACATTCACAACCTCAGCACCTCGCGAACAGTTAATGGCCAACATACTCAAGCTGTATTATAAAACAGCCGATATATCATTACTCAAGGATAACATCGAAGAGATAGCAACAAATATCGATACTTTGCAGAGTAAGGGTAGAGAACTGCAAACTCAGTTATTTCAAGCCATTGAGGATCAAAAGAACCTACTACAGGATTTAGCTCTTGTTGGCATAGAATTGGAGCGGGTTGTACAGATAGCGATAAGAGCAGTAAACAATAAGGTTGATCAATTTAATAACATTGCGAATAGTGATGTTACTCTGTTGCTCGATCAAATAGCTGCGCAGCAGACAGGACCGTTTATTGGACTACCAGATAAGTATATAACAAAGATAGAGGTAGTACAGGCACTACCAGGTAGGGTTAGTGGTATATTAAATGGACTTACACCATTTAACTTAGCAGCTAAGCTGCAGGAGATAGCATCAATCCCATCATTCATATTATCTTTGGGCACTGATCTAGTTGGCGATTTAACGCTAACCGGCCAGATACTCAAGTCAACCCTTGACAAATTGAGTGGCTTAATCCAAGCCCTCATTAAAGTGGTTGAAGCGGTTATCAATCCACGACTAGCAGTAATATTACTAGCAGATCTGGCATCGAGTGATCCTGATATTCGCAGCATATCAGAGGGTTTGGAAAGAATAGATAGGCGTATTAATGATATTAATAAGAGATTAAGAGCCAATAAAAGATTAAGAGAGACTATACTAGAACGAATAACGAGGGAAGTTACAAGTAGAATTGAAAAGTACCAAATAATTTTAGAAAGAAAAGGTCAGGAGTTGGCGCTGAAGAATGCAAATGTAACAAAGCTCCAGTCTAAGATACAATTTATAGCTGAGAAGGTTGAAGTCATAAACTCCGAAGTTAAGGAGAGGGTGAATAAGGCGCTAGAGATTGCAAGACTAATAAATGATAGCATACAGACGGTTCAGAGAGTACTATTAATTATACCCGAAGCCTTTCGTTTAATAGATGATACGATAAGTGAAATAACGAGTTTTGTATCACAACTGGAACAGGAAGCCACACAGACAGTGCTACAGTATGAGCAGCTAGGTAGCCTATACAAAAATCAGTACGATCAAATCAGTAGCCAATTTGAAGATTTAGGCATATCGGTCATATCAGGGACAGAGAAGCTTACCGGCTTAACAAACCTTATAAACGATCCAGCTGCAACAGCAAATGCTTTGGTTTTTTCAGCTAGAGACATAGAATTGAATACTAGAACAGTGCTGCGCAATTTAACTGAACAGTCGTTAAATAGATACAGTACTATACTGTTAGCACCAGTGTTTGCCGGATTAGCGGGCCCGCTTGACATAACGGAGTTCTTACAAAGAAGATCAGAAAGATATAATCAATTATATGTGAGAGGACAGAGGCTGTATTATGACGCACTGGATTCTTATGAGCAGATTAGCGCGCTTATAGATGGCAGACCGTATAAAAAAGCTAACAGGCAACTAGATGCCGACCTCTTCGATAAACTGTCAGCAAAGGATTTTTTTGTAAAGCTAAATAAGTTATTTCTTAAAATAGAGAAAATAAAGGTTAAGTTAGAATCAAAAATAGCAGAACTAACAAACAGAGTAGAACGATATAGAGAAGAGGCTGAGTTAAAATTAAAGGAATATGCAAAGACTGTGTTTAAACAGCAGATTGCGCAGGTTGAGTCTGCAAGAGAAAAAGCAAATTCTATAAAAGAAGAGGTTGATGAGGAACTACAGCAAAAGAGGGATATATTTGTTATTGCAGAGGCAGTAGCATTTGCCGCAGCTGGAATTAACGATGGAGCCAATATAGCTAGTAATTTAGCGCAGGGGAGCATCAACTTGCAGCCAAACGAAGGACCGCTGAACAGCTTGTTTAGGAACTACTCACAACTTAGTCGTATTATAGCAAATGAACGGCCAAACAATGCTATACTTATTGAAATAAAGAAAAACTGGAAATTATTAGATGCAGTCTTGCTGATTGGAAAACTGATGGAAGAGCTAACACAGCAGAATGAGGATGCAATAGTGAGCCAGTTGCGATTGTCTTTAGCAAATAACCAAGCAGTGAATAGCGTTAGACAGGCCGTTATCAATTTCATTGAAATAATACAAAGCGGAGCTGATCCACTGCGACTATTGAATTTTGTGCTAGATTTAAGATTGGAGCAATTTACAGTAACACCAGTTCAAGATTACTTATACAACGTAGAGCAAACTTTTTACAAACCTGCTCGAGTGTTTGCAAAGGATGTGTTAGGTAGAGAGGTCCAAGGAAGTTTGATTATAAAGTTGTTTGACTTACTAGCAAAATATTATAAGAAAGTCAAACGATTAATTGATAATTTCGTAGAGACGAAGTTGGCTAGGCCGCTTGAGGAAGTGCTTAAGCAAAAACAAGAGAAAATTCAAAAGCAGATAAATAGTAAACTGAAAGCTAGGTTGAAGAAGCGAGTTGATTCCGAAGGACGGTTTTTAACCTTTGCTCTGTACCAATCACTACTGGCATATTGGACTGGAGCTACTTGGCAAGGTACTGGCTTAACTGGAACGGTTGTAGTTATAAGCCCAGGCACATTCCCAGCTCCGCCAGCAAATATTCCAGCCGAGGAAGGTATTACAAATTACGTAGGAGAAATCTCAAGAATATTTCAACAGCATATAGCAACAATAAATGGCACATATGTTCTACAATTACCACCACCAGCAGCTCCAACAATCGTACCTTGGGTGGGTTATAATTAAAAACGAGTATATTTATAATAAAAGAGAAAGCTATGTCAAAAACACAACAACTAGTCCTGCAAATTAAAAAACTAATTAAGGAAGAGGTTAAAAAACAGGTACAAACTCAGGTTACACAAATACTTTCCGAGCAACGACTCCTGCAGGAGGGAAAGCACTCAACCAACACGCCACCCCGCAAAGCCTTCAATTTTAACGTACAGCTCGATGAACCACTCCTCGAGGACTACGATATGACGTCAATTAACGGCATCTTAGGAGCAACTCAGGCACAGATGAGGAAAGAGGATTACGAGGAACTGGATGCTACAGATGGGACAGATGTGTTTGTAAAAGATTATTCGACTGTATTGAAAGAATCATATAAAATAAGCGGAAAATAATGGCTCGACAGACCTTTGTACTTACGGATTTAGTTAGTGAGCAGAACATACCGCTAGGTCTAGATCTGCCTATGAATAATAGTAGGGGTGCAAACTTTCAAATGAATTATACAACAATAAAGCAGGCAAGAGCAAATCTACTCAATTTATTGCTAACAAGCAAGGGTGAGAGAGTTATGCAGCCGACCTTTGGATGTGATTTGGATAAGATTGTTATGGAGCCGCTTACTGATTTTTTACTAGATACAGTACAAGTAACTATTGAGAGTGCAATAAACACATGGCTACCTTATATATCAATACAAGAGTTGGACGTTTACAGACCTGATGGCAAACCAAACACACTAGGCATCAGCTTAACTTTTAGCTTACTAAACAACACTATAGAAACGGAGTCAATTGAGCTTCAAATAACACAATAAGATGGCAACACCTTCGCTAACTGATATAAGATATTATGGAAGAAACTTTACAGATCTCAAGCAGAGTTTAATTGAGTTCGCCAAAGTTTACTATCCAAACAGCTACACTGACTTCAACGAGGCATCACCAGGTATGATGTTTATTGAAATGGCTGCGTATGTCGGTGATGTATTAAATTACTATATAGACTCCCAGCTAAAGGAGAGCTTATTGTTAAATGCATCTGAGCGTAAAAACGTCTTAGCAATAGCAGCGGCGATGGGTTATAGAGCCAAACTAGCAATCCCGTCAGTAGTTGATTTGGATGTTTATCAGCTACTACCAGCAAGTGGTAGTGGTGCAAACACAGCACCCGATATGCGATATGCACTTAGAGTAGAACCAAACATGCAAGTTGTGGGTGCTGATAACATAAATTTTATTGTTAGTAATGGATTCGACTTTTCGCAAGATACTTATGATAGTCCAACAACAATAAGTGTCTATCAAATAGACCAGGTAACAGGCCAGCCAGAGTACTATTTAGCAAAAAAGCGAGTTCAAGGCATATCAGCAACGACCGCAACATCAACCTTCACTGTAGGTCCTGCTACTAAGTTTTTCAAAGTACAGCTGCCAAACCCAGACGGTAACTTGATTGGAATCCAAAGCATAACCGATTCAGACGGCAATACTTGGACCGAGGTTGATTATTTAGCGCAGGAGACTATTTTTGAGAAAGTAACAAACACAGCCTACAATGATCCAGAGTCAGCAGTGTATAGCGATGAGACGCCTTATTTGTTAAAATTAAAAAAGGTACCAAAGAGGTTTATAACAAGAGTAACTCCAGCAGGCCTAGAGATCCAATTTGGCTCAGGCACATCGACAACCCCAGATGAGGAGCTACTACCATTGCAGGAGAATCTGGGTCTAAACCTGCCAACTGGCATAATAAACAACGACGTAAGTTATGATCCTACAAATCCGGTGTTTACACAGACATACGGTGAAGCGCCAGCAAATACGACGCTGACAGTAACTTACCTGATAGGCGGTGGAGTATCAAGCAACGTTGCTGCGAATACGGTAAATTCAATTGTGGGTGTAGCGACAGATACTGCAGCATTGCCGGCAAGCACAGGCATCCTTAATACTCAGATAATTAACAGCTTAGCGGTTCTAAACCCAAACCCAGCAAGTGGGGGTAGATCTCAGGAAGGCATTGAAGAAATACGGCAGAATGCGTTAGCAACACTAACCTCACAAAATAGAGCTGTAACTAGAGAGGATTATATAATTAGAGCACTATCGCTACCGTCAACCTTTGGCAGCGTGGCTAAGGTATATATTGCAGCAGATGAGCAAGCAAATTTTGAAACTGTTGTTGGGAGTGATTACATAAAGAATCCGCTAGCGCTAAATATGTATGTACTAGGATATAATGCGCAGAAGCAGTTAACAGAGCTGAATGATGCTGTGAAAAACAACCTAAGAATGTATCTGTCACAGTATAAAATGCTAACTGATGCAATTAACATAAAGGATGGATATTACGTTAATATAGGCGTTAATTTTGCTATAGTTGCAACACCGCAAAGTAACTCAAACGAAGTGATTATTAGGGCTGTAGAAGCAATGAAAAACTACTTTAATATTGATTTATGGCAGGTTAATCAGCCAATCTATTTGACAGATATATATAATACCTTGCTACAAGTACCTGGAGTTCAAAACGTAAGCAATGTTATAATTTACAATCTAAACAATACTACACAAGGTTATTCACCAATCGAGTATGATATCAGTGCAGCAACTCAAAATGGTATTATATATCCAAGTTTAGATCCAAGCATATTTGAAGTAAGGTTTCCGAATACAGATATTAAAGGAGCAATAACAACATTCTAATTATGATATACGGCATTTATCCACTATCGGACGCAACTATATACGAGGCAAGTGAGTCAACCACAGCAGGTCTACCTAATCCGTCAATTATTAATACCGGACTGGATGCTATCCTAGATATTAGTAAAACCTTTGATGGTGCAGAGAATCCGTATAATAGCAGAGCACTACTCAAATTTGACCTAGCAGCGATTTCACAGAGCATATCTGCAGGACAAGTAACAAATCCTAGGTTTTACTTAAGCCTATATACAACAGAAGCAGAAGAAATACCAGTAAACTATACACTATATGCATATGCAGTATCACAGAGCTGGAATATGGGAACAGGGCGTTACAGCAATATACCACCAACAACTGATGGGGTATCGTGGACGTATAGATTAAACTCAACAAACACAGGATCAGCCTGGCGAACAGCATCATTTGCAGCTGGTAGCACTGGCTCCTTTGCGTCAAATCGAGGAGGAGGTACTTGGTATACAGCATACGAAGCAACACAGTCGTTTAGCTATCAAACTACGGATGTGCGTATGGATGTGACCAACATTGTAAGAGCATGGCTCAGCTCCTCAGTTGCAAATGACGGTTTTGTTATTAAGAAATCGGATATCGATGAAGCGAGTGATAACACCTTTCTTAGTCTAAAGTTTTTCTCTAGAGACACAAATACAATATATTCGCCTAAGCTGGAAGTAGCTTGGGACGACAGCACAATCGCTACCGGTTCGCTATCGCCACTTGGTGATATTTACTCAAGCGTAATTTATATAAAAAATAATCAAGCAGAGTATGTAAAGGATAGCAGAGTTCGGTTTAGGATTGGAGCAAGAGCCCAGTACCCAGCCAGAGCTTTCGTAACTCAATCATCATATGTTACCGCCAACAACTACCTACCAACAAGTAGTTATTATGGTGTAAAATATCTAGACAAGGAGGATTATGTAATTCCAATTGATGAAAATTATACTAAGATCAGCTGTGACAGCTCAGGCAATTACATCAATTTGTGGATGGATGGTCTTCAGCCAGAAATTTACTACAGATTTGTATTTAAAGTTGTTAATTCAACCGGAACTTTGTATATTGACAAGAAGCGTGATTTTATCTTTAAGATTACTAGGTAATGTTCAATGGAAGAGTTCGTATTAATCTACCTCAAACATCCTCACTTAATGAGGACTTAACTGTATACACACTATATCCAGGACCGCCAGCAGAGCCACCAGTTATATTAAGAGAGATTGGATCGTATTTTAAATCAGTCTCTGAAAAAAGACAAGGTGAGTATGGGCTCTATGTTGATGAGAATAATACAATAACAACCATTGTAAATCAAAACATCACCTTACAGATTGAAGCCTATAGTAGTATTGACATTGTTAATGGACAAGTAACTACGAAGATTGGTGAAAACGAACTACAATATGTTTGGAAAAAGGACGGTGTTCAGATTAGAACAACAGCAACAGCGCAACCAAATAGAAATAAACTGCAATTAAACAACCTACAAGAAATAGACAGTGGAGCATATACGTGTGAAGTAACAAACGATGTAGGCACAGTAGTTGGTGATCTGTTGACAATAGTTGTTCAAGATCCAATTGGCGTGACTGATTTATATAATAATTTAGTCACAAACGGCAATGGCAGTCAACAGCTGCAATCATGGACTGAGGTGTCAACGGGCGGTCGTGAAGTTGTAACAGAAACGATGGCTAATAATACAAACAATACCATCTTAACTGGAAACCAAGCTAGAGATGCGGCAGTAAGAGGTTACGTATATCCAGACCACTTTAATGATGTGGATTTAGATATAACACCATTTAATCCTACTTCCGAAGTTGACGCAAATGCTCCGGTTTTTGAAAAGGAACCAAACAAAACACTGTTAGGAAACTTAACATACTTCACAAGATCAAAGATAGTTAATTATGATCAGGATGGTAGCAAGAAGGTACAAATATACCAAGATATAGATGTTAATTCAATTCAAAAATACATAAAGGGTGTTGTGTATGGTGTTGAAGGGGTACAAATAACTTTGCAATGTTTTTTGGGCAACGCTGTAAGTTATTTCTTGAATAAGAAATTACAACAACCACCATCTGGAAATAATAGAGTGCCGGTTGATCTAGTTGGATTTCAGATACAAAGACCACTTCCGAGATTGCAATTGGCCAACTTAGATTATGTCGAAGTGCGGGCAGAAGATTATACAAGGGTTTATATAGAAGAATACAACGGTGCGTCGTTGGTTAAGATACATGGGCCGCTACTAGATCCATACAGATCTAAGGTTATTAAGCAGACAGCAGCAGCTCAGGATGGGACTGGTGACGTGTATGAGACTGGATATGTCATGTACGAGAATGCGAGGTTTGAAGAGCAGATAGGTAGGACTAATAATTTGTATAAGTATTTTGAGGAAAATGGCATTAATTCAAGCAAGCACAGCTTGGGGCAGCTTATATTTCTGCGCAAGTTAAAAATACCTAAACTAAACGAAAATACAAACAAGCTAAGGGTTAAGGTGATCTTTGAACACGAAGGCTTTCAGCAATTCGAATTCGATGCACCAGGAGATAAAGTGAAGAGATTTACAACACCATCAATATTACTAATGCCAAGCTACACAAGAGATATTGCAACAAATAAGAGCAGTAATCAGGATTTTGTCATAAACAACTACAAGTTTAAGAAGGCAGCATTACCACAAGACCCAACACCATCAGAGGTGTTTCCACTATATGGTCAGCCTAGGCACTTTGCAACGGGATTCCATTTATCAGCATCGCCTATATTTATAAGAAGCAGTCAGGTGACGTTACCTAATCTGGATGTTGTGATAGGTACAAGCGAAACACCAAACATAGAAGGTACACGTGACAGGCGTGAATTTGGACAAACAGTAGAATGATAACTAGATACCAAAGAGAGAGAGCAGACATCGCAACAGCAATATCAGGCAGCAGCTCGATCATTGCTGATAGGTCATTTACAACATTTACACTATTACCAAGTGTGAATCAGGCACCAACAATAGGAGGCCAACCAATTGACAATATAACTCAGACAACTTGGGTAGACAGGCTCAACGGTGAGCTAATATATCAAGATAAGACAGACCTATTTTTTAATAACACTGTCAATATTGTAGAAGGCACAGCATTTGCAATGTCAACAGTAGCAAACAACCCAGCAAAAAGAAATACACAAGAAGGGCTAAGTTATGTTTGGAAACGAAATGGCTTAGTGCTACAGGACAGTAGATTCGAAAACACAAGCACTTTAGTCTTTGAATCTACACAATCCAGAAAAGATAAGTCGGGAATTTATATATGCGAGGTAACAAACGAATTCGGCACAACAGCAACCGATCCAGTTACTTTGAATATAATAAATCCAGCAACAGAAACTGTATTCACAAAAAACATACTAGAGGATGGATCTGGTGATGCTAATCTAGAAGAATGGTCACAGGATGGTGATAAGGTTAGGCCATTAGAGTTTTTGGATTTTTATACAACAAGAGGCTTTGCCAGCATAACTAAAAATGGTTTTTTCAGATTTTCTAACGATCAGCGAGCAGATCAAGCGCAGTCTAAACTTATAGGTAACGACAACCCATCACAACCATATGCAGCGTTCTTTCCTAGTCCAAAACTAATCGATGACAATACACCATATAATCTAATCGAAAACATATCACCATATTATATAGGATTGGCTCCGTTTGAATACGGCAATCGTAATCAATATGCAATTAGTCAGTTTATTCCATTAGGTGATTATTTTGATTACGTAGATGGTGCAGCTTATGGAATTAACGGATGTAACTACGAGCTATTTCATTACCTAGGCGCAGGCATAACAAAGTACGCACTAACCTTTAATGGTGGCTTAGAAGTCACATCATCCTATCAACCAACAATTGAAATATACCCAGACTCGGAGGAATATCCAGAGGACATTTTTGATATTGATCTAGTGCCAGCCGGATATGATGAAGTGAATGGGTTTATACAGTTTGTAGACTCAAATGGTAATATATTATCTAGAGATTTATTTAACAATCCATCACTGACAGATTTAGCGGCAGTAGTGAATAAGCCACAAATAACTAGGGCAGACGTGCAGGAACTATTTCAACTGGTACCAAATAGGAAGGTGGATTTCACTAAGCTAATTAAAAAGCTCTATAACTTTCCAGGAGGCGATCAGGAGCCATCTTTTAATCCATCTAGTCAATATTGGAAGTTACCTTTCTTTAGAGTTCGTGATTCTCGTGGTAACAATGCTGCAGATGTGCTAAAAGCTGGATTAGATCAAGACGTATTTGATATAGAATGCGTACCAGCAAGTAACTATACATACAATATAACACTTAAAGTTGAGGATCGGTCTAAGCCAATTATAATTAGACACAAATCTGATGGAGAACTGGAGACACAGTATGACGTGCTTCAGGACGGAGAGCCACTATTACCGCTATCTGACTTTAATGATTTGCAGAGGTACATTAGACATACAAGATTGCGCCTACTTTTAATGGAACTAACACTGGACACAGTAACGTATGGTGTAGATATTACAAAGAACATACCAGGTCAGTACAGTACAGATCAAACTTTAGGAACACTGTTGTGTTTATATTTTACAATGATAACCACAGCAGCAGAATATGAGTCCCCAGCAGATAGGGATGTGTGGGACTTTGGTAGAATAAGACGTATATCAAACGAATTGCTTGGATATGCTGTAACAGAGCAGGCGGGTAGTACATACTTAGATGTGTTTGGTAAGATATGGAGAAAGTACGCTAACGCACGTGGCGGAGCTAACAAGCCAGGCATTGATAGTGATTGGCTGTATATTGTTAGCTATCTAAACACAGACTTTAGATTTAGAAAATTATCGACTATCTTATATAGTCAGCTATACGTAGGACCAAATAATCAACCTAGGATTACTTTTGGCAGCACAACAGCAGTCTCAAATAACATACTCAACAGATTATTTCCTAGGTTGCCCCTTGCCGATCAGCGAAGATTGAAGGCAGATTATTTTAAACTGATTGAGCAAGATATAGCACGAGATGATAAGCAAAAATTACCACTAGGTATGCAACCACAGACACAGCGTCTAGGTTTGTTTGTAAATCTAAGCTCTAGAATATATGGTAGCTACACACCAGGTGGTGCGGCTTTTTTTGCATATAACTTAACTGGAAGCATCCCACCAGGAGCTAGAGGTGCAAGTGTTCAATACAGATTTACAACAGACATAAACACAGCAATAGACCAACCAGAAGATTGGCCATCTTCCAAAATAACCTTAGACGGGTATAGTGTACATGGAAGTCCTCGTATGGGTGTAGCATCATCAACGCTATTAGTAAGACCGGTATTGACAGCAACTAATGCAGCATCTCCATTTATATCAATTCCACAAAACAATGTTTGGTATAATGCTTTGAGAAACAATACACAGCTACAGACGATACCATCAGCTGATATTTTGAATATTTGCAGAAATAGCGTGCAAAGCTATTTTAGAGTCTTTGATAGGCAGCCGATAATTATACAAGGCGTGCCAGTAGCATTACAACAGTCACCATACAACACATTCCTAAGCGCTGCAATTAACCGGTCGGTAGAGCGTAACGAACCGTCAAACCGGTTTGACGACCAGGATACCCGTGATATCAACATGCAACAACCAACGGGGTCATATATATCTAATGGCTTTCAAATTAAAAACGACACCGACATATTTGAATCAGCTTTACGCAACATTGATAGTAATATAACAACAAAAGCACTACTTACTCGTTATCAGGAGTTAAGTTTACTAAGATTCTAATACTTATAGGTATATAAAGAAGGCATGCCAAATCCAATCAGATTAGAAGAAGAAGTAAGTAATTTTACAAGACAGCAAGTGGAGGCTCAAACAGCACCCAGCTCATCTGTTACACCGAGGCAGCAACAAAGGGTGACGATGAGTGTTGGAATGGCTACTAACGTACCAGGATTTGGTACATACTCAAAGAATCAGTCAATTAATCCAAGCGACACAGTATTATTTGATGTGTACAGTTACACTGGAGTATATCTAGAATCAGATTTTGGCATTACAGATTTTACATCTAATGGTCCAAATGTTGCAGTATTTAACGTAACTAGAGACCTAGAAAGACTACAGTATGTAAATGGCAAATTCCAGGTACAATACAAATTTCTAAGAAATATATTAGGAGCAGGAAACGGTCAGAGAATGACCATAGTTGAATTATCTAGTGATAGGTTGGAGGCAAGGGTAATACCAACTGCAAATAACACAGCAGAGTTTGCGGCCTTCAAAAACTATTTCCAGCAGGGAGTTTTTGGTTTAGATAAATTAAAGGTATTGCCATCGTTGAGACTGTTTGTGGATTCACAAAACAGTTATGAGGTATTTGATTATATCCAGGACGACATAACGTATCCAGTTGCACCACACTCCATTATTATAAAGCTGAGCAATCCACTGCCAACAACAGCAGTAACAGGCACTCAGGTATTCTTATCGCAGCAACTTAGCACATCTGCAGTTGAGGAGGTGGTAGTTTTACCAAGACCAACACAAACAGCAACAAGAAGGATAAAGGGACCTAACTTTAATGCCGCAGATAGGTTTACGTCAAAAAACAATAGTCCACATAGATCCTATAATGAGCTAACTGGCAGTGCCTTTGTATCAGCAAATGTAATTAACTCTATCTTCAGCGGAAGTATGGCGGAGGGCATACCACTAAACATAGACTATAGAGACTTTCAGAATTTTATATACTTTGGATCGGCATACGATCGCTTGGCCAACTTTGATTATAAAATCAGGCAGATTGAGTTTTACAACAGTAGACTGACAACTCTAACAACAGCATTAAACGGACTACCAAGCAGCTCAGCAACAGCATCGACTGCGATGGCAAGCAACATAACTACAACACAGATACAACTCAATAATATACTAGGCAGCTTTGATGGGTATGAGAGATATTTGTACAATGAAAGTAGCAGCTATGAGACCTCATCATTTGGTGAGTTTTATCCGACAACTTGGCCAAAGCAAAACGCAACAAAGCCATACACACTGTACAGCTACACGTCCTCTGAGGCAATCGACTGGCTGAACGGTACAATGGCATCAGCATCTTTGTATGATGATAATAACAGCTTTTCGCTACAGAAAACGATACCAGCACACATACAAGAAGATGAAACAAACAGCCAATATGTGCTGTTTACAAACATGACTGGTCATTATTTTGATTTGGTGTATGAGTACGTAAAGCAACTAACCTATGTGCACGATAGGCAAGAATCAATAACAGAGGGATTTGCAAAGGACATTATATATAGCATTGGTGAGTCCTTGGGAATTACATTCGATAGTGGTGTAAAATATCAGGATCTTTGGGAATATGCACTTGGTACAAACGCATCAGGCAGCTTCATATACAATAGTAGTGGATCATTAAAGGATAAGCAGTTAGAGATTTGGAAAAGAGTTATAAACAATCTACCATATCTATTAAAGACAAAAGGAACGGAAAGAGGTCTTAGAGCCTTGGTTAATATCTTTGGAATACCAACAACAATGCTCCGCATCCGCGAGTATGGCGGTCCCGAAGCGACTTACGATACGGTGTCGGATTACACTTATGATAGATTTTTCTATGCACTAAATGTAGGTGATTTTAGACAATACAACCCAGGATACTATGGTACGGGCTCTTATGGAGTAAATACATACGGATCTCAATCATTTGCAATATCCAGCGTACAGGTACCATGGACAAGCCTGACACAGTCACTACAGGCAGTAGGCAGACCAGACACAATACAACTTCGATTTAAGGCAGTCAGCGGTAGTAATCGAACACAACACCTTATCGAGAAACGAAATATTGCATCAAACCTAGACTTTGCAGTCAAATTAGATTATACAAACACAACCTCGTCCATTCAATTCGTTCTATCTGGATCAGCAGGATACGCGACAGCATCGGTACAAGCTCCAGTATTTGATGGTAAGTGGTGGAATTTCATGTTACGCAGAACTGGCGTTGAGATAGGATCAGGTCTAAATAACAACACCTACGATCTAATCATTAAGCAGGTAAACTACGACAAGATCGCAGCTACGTACAGCGCAAGCATAACGGTTGTAGGTGCAACAAGCTCATCGTACAACCAAGCATATATGGATGGTGGTACTTTGGATATTGCAGGAGCAAACTTAAATACTTCATCTTATTTTAGTGGCTCGATACAGGAGTTTAGATATTGGGCAGTACCTATAAGCGAATCAACGTTTGATCAGCACACCCTAGCACCTACGAGCTACGTTGGTAATAATGATACATTAGCACTACTTAATACATCCAGCTTTGATACCCTGGGTACGCGATTTTGCTTTGGTAGCGATAATAGGAAGATAAACACAGCAATCACAACCTCGATAGCATCCCAACATCCAAACCAAGACACAAATGTAGGTATCTTAGCTAGTTTTAGTGGGTTCCCGACAGCATTAGATAATCAATACATATCGATCGCGGAATCACATACACTATTTTGGCCAGACCTAAGTGGTAACAGACAGATATCAAACAAGATAAGACTGGAGGATAATGCGCTGATTAAACCGGTACTAAGCAGAAATGTTAAGTTAGAGGTATCATCAAACGATATCTATCCGGTAGATTCACCTAGACTTGGTTTATATTTTTCACCACAGGACGAAGTTAATCAGGATATTGCCGAGCAGTTTGGAGCAAGCAATATAGATGATCTTATTGGTGACCCTACTGACATATCGAAGGATAGCTATCCAAGTCTGACGCTTATGCAGAGGGCGTATGATAAAAAGTATAAAGGAAGAAACAGACCAGGTGATTATCTAAAAAGAGTAAAGCAAATAGATGATGCGGTTTTTAGAATAGCAAAGCAGTTAGTTCCACTCAGAGCTAATTTTCAAACTGGTATTGTAATAGAACCAACAATATTAGAAAGACCGAAGCTTCCAACTAATCAACCAGTCTTTGCAGACGCAACATATTCATCATCAATCGATACTAGTGTATTACAGCCAACCGTAGTTGGTATTGTCTCTGATGCATCAGGGGAGAGCCTAGCTGAAGGATATTATGCATTTGATTTTGAAATATCAGCATCGGTAGTAACAACAACAGGATCATACGAGGTTTACTCAGGTTCAATTGAGCAAAATGTATTAGCAATATCTGCACAGGCCAATCCGTACACAAATATTCAAACATTTACGGCACTGGTAGGCGGAACCTTCCCAGAAGGCGATGCGACTGTGACTGATGCATACACACCAACACAATACACTTATGTAGAAACCATATATAGTGGATCTACATGGACGAGCTCATTAAACGCATACTGGCAGCGAAACCCATTCCAACCAACAATAACGTCAAGCAGAGTGTCTGAGTTGTTCGATTTGGTAACAAGCAATGGTGTGACAGTTACTGTTGATATGTTTAATGGATCAGGATCATTCAACAGCTCATCATTCGCATCTTTGACTGATATAACAAATCGATTTGATATAGCTGCATACAGAATGCAGTATATATCAACAGATCAAGCCTTGGTAACGCAGACACTAAACACTGGCGGTACTTCTGTAGCGTCTATGAGCATAACGGTACCAGGGAATGATGGAGCAATCTACCTCGATGCAAGCTACACAACCCAAGTATCTGGATCAGCAGGAACAAATCCATCACACACAGTTACTTTATATTCTGGAAGCACATCAGTGTTTACATATACAGCAGGAACATTACCAACAGCACAAACAACCCAGACATTCAGAACACCAACTGGCTATCCAGCCGATAGGTTGGAGTTTGTATTCACCGGAGCAGCTGCCGCAGATAAGTACGTTTTGGTAGACAACATGACTATTTATATAAAACAGAAGGCAAGAGTATCTGATTACAACTTCTTATACGAAGGAAAACAAAGACAGTTATATAAAGGAACACAACAAGTGAGTCAAGATTTTAATATAGACAGTGATGATACAGCCGATGGAGGTCCAGTAATTACTGTAACCACGGTGAATCCAAATATTTTACAACAAATATCAAGAACACAGCTAGGAAATACCAACTTTCAAGTGGAATAAAATAAAAACGGGTATATTTATAATAAAGACAAAAACCTATGGCATACTTAGACAATAGTACAGTAACAGTGGATGCAATCTTGACCAAAAAAGGTAGAGAGATTCTAGCACGATCTGGACAGTTAAACATTACTCGATTTGCATTGGCAGATGATGAGGTTGATTACGACCTATATAATCCAACACACACATTAGGTAGCAACTACTATGGTGCTGTGATTGAAAACATGCCAATCCTCGAGGCCGTTCCAGATCAAAGTCAGATGATGAGGTTTAAGCTAATCACCTTGCCAAAAGGTCAAGAAAATATACCGGTTATACAAATATTGCCAAGTGGAACACAGACACTAACCTCAGTCGGCCAAAGCGTAGTATTAAACCCAACAACGGTGAACAGCGCAAATTCAAATGTCGCATTAGGGTATACAGCAACTATATCTGATCAAACAGTTGCCGACATTGAGGTTGTTGTGGCAGCACCATCAGCAGGAGCGCAAGCAACGACTCCATCATTTATTGGTGAAGGAAGCCTACCTCAGAGCAAAACCGTTACTGGCATATCTTTTAGAGTTACCGCTAAACAAAACTCAACTAATGTAAACAAATCGGCTGTAGTGACTATATTTGGTAATGAGACTGGTGGGTTTGAAACAGTGTCAATTATTGTCGTACCGACAGTGTTGGAAACTTTGCAAGTTGTTAATGTTCAGCAAGTTGGAATTAACCCAAACAGCGGATTTCAAACAGTATAAAATAATACAACCGATAAATATAATAAAAAGCAATGAGCATATTTAGATCATTCAACCAAGACGAAGACGTAATTAAAGACGATCTAGAAATCGTAACACAGCCTGTTTGGTCTGAGAATTTAAACCCACTATCGCAGAGTTCTGCTGGAATTGGGTTCTTCACATCATCAGCACAATCGGCATCCTCAGGAGACTATTACGTTTCTGTTTTTCAAAGAAATCCAGTAACTAGTGCGGAGACCTCCGAACTGCAATTTTCAATTGCTTACGGTAATAGATTAGGAAGCGGCTCTTTAGGAGATCCAACAATCGTAGGAGGTAATGCGAATGATACACCCTCTAGAGCAATCTACAGTCAGTATAAAAACATATTACTGCCACCAAACGATGACGGCTTTACTTTTGGTAGTGTAACGCCTAATGACGCTTACTTTATTAGTGTAGCTAGGTCAAGATATAAGGAAAGACTAGATCCAGGTAACTGGGAACTGCACATATCTGGTGCAACAAATCCACTAAAGTTAATTGACGATAGTGGTGAAGGTCTAGCACCAGTACAAGGCGGATCGGGTCAGGTGTTCAACATTATATCCGGTTCTGGTACTGTAACTGCCTCTGATGCAACAGTATACGGCCTATTCTACCCAGACTTAGGCATCTTCGTATTAAACGCAAGAGCGTTAGATGCATCTGCATCTCTGGCAACAAACACTGGATCAGTCCAAGCAGGAAACCACTTTAAACTATTTAGACACATCTCCGCATCATCATACTTTGCTGCAAGAAATGAACAGGAGATTAAATCAAACTCATATTTTGTTAGAATTAAATCTAGGGATAATAACTTTAGCAATAATCCAACATTTGTGACAGGTTCGGTAGGTAAGCTAAGGTTCCAAGATATGATTGGTGATCCAAAAGTGTATATTACTACCGTTGGTTTATACAACGACAATAGCGAGCTTGTAGCTGTGGCAAAGCTATCTAAACCACTACTAAAAACATTTAGTCGTGAAGCGCTTATAAAAGTCAAGTTAAGCTACTAATATAACAACTCATGGCAGGAGTTTTTAGATCATTAGAGCCGTCTGATATATCTATAACTCCATTTCAAGCGTATAAGGAGTGGAATAACCTAGGTGATTTCTCAATTTATACAGCTAGTTATGGTATAAGAAGTTCATTCAATGGTGGTGTCTTTATTGATACCTTTGACCTGGGCAACCCAGGAATAGTAGGAGCTGAACCCACAACTAGTGGAGGGTATTTTCAAAGAGTGGTTTGGAATTCAATTGATCATATTTTTTATAGAGATTACTATAAGAGCCCGTACAAAACCTTCAGCAACCCAAATATAAGCCTTCAGACAAGAGATCTAAGACAAAAGGCGCAGATAGTTGGAATATCAGCAAACAGTGTAGGAGAAGGCATCTTAAAAGACAGTGTAAGGCTAACAATAAGTGGTGCTCATGGTATATTCAACTTATATGATGATGAGTACGGTAATCTAAACTTAGCAGCAAACGACCAGTATACCTCAAGCCTTATAAGCTTCGATGATCAACTTACTCATTGGCAATTCTACGACCTGCATAAATACATAGACATAGGTTCTGGAGGGGTAACTTACACTAGAGATTATTACAAAGGAGACTTTCCGTACACATTTAATTTATCAAATGTTGTACCATCGGAAGCTACTTATGTTACCTATCCAAACTTGAACACTGGATCTGCTGCGTACTTCACAGCACCGCTATCAAGCTCGATCGAAGTAGTACCATTAGGGCAAAATGAGCAATTAGATTACCTAAACTTTAGGCAGAAGGACTTTGGTATTAGCCTAATGGTCTATGCAGCAAGCAATAATGCAGCGCCGACAAGCAGCATACTGACCAAGAACGGAAGGTATAGATACCTAGGGTACACACAAGATGGTCAAACTCAAGAATTTGCAAACACGGACCGTTTCAGATACCCATATCAAATCCAGATGATGAGCTCATCTGCAGGGTTTAGCATACAAGCAGATCGCTCAACAGGAGGATCAACCGTATCGGTAACCTCTTCAGCACTACTAGCAAATGTTTGGCACCATGTCCTATATACAAAATCAGGATCAACTGTTAAGCTATATGTAGATGGTGCAGTACAACAGACAGCAACAGACATAACAGATGCAGCATTGGATCAACCAATTAATAGCTCGTATGTGTATATAGGCTCTTTGGGTGGTGACAGTAAGTACTTTACTGGGGGTGTATCGGAAGTACTATTTATTGAGAAGACACCAACAACGGCACAAATATCCACTTTAGCTGCATTAAGTGGTAGCAATACAACTAGTGTTGGTAATGTATTCTATGAGCACGGTATGATTGCCATAACCGATCCAAAATATGCAGACTACAGCGTAACGGCAGCAAGAGTTCGTGGAACACATACGATATATGAATATCAAGTTATATGCACATCGCCAGCTGGGGAGTGCAATGTAAGTATGAATCCATCACTAACTGAGTATGATCCAGCTACACGTACAAAAAAGATTAGAGGAATGTTTACAGAAAGTTATTTTAATCCGTATGTTACATCAATAGGTCTGTATGATGACTTTGGAAATTTACTAGTAGCAGCTAAGCTGCCTCAGCCGGTAGAGAAATTAGACAACATCGACATGACTTATGTTATAAAATTTGATAGATAATGGCAAAGAGTGTACAATCCCGCAAGGCAAAAGGAAGAAGATTACAACAACACGTGAGAGATAAAGTTTTGGAAACTTTTGAGCAGCTAGAGGAGGGTGACGTAAGAAGTACCTCAATGGGAGCATCCGGAGTTGATGTGTTATTATCACCTCTAGCCCAGAGATTGTTTCCTTTTGCAGTTGAGTGTAAGAATCAAGAGCGACTAAATCTATGGGAATCCTTGGATCAAGCATCAAAGAATTCAACTGAAAAATCAATGCCACTGTTGGTATTTAAGAAAAATAGCAGTAAGGTCTATTGTACACTAGAGTTTGAGGATTTACTCAAGCTACTTAAAAAATAATAACATGACTGTTACAGATGAGGTTCTGTTGAAGGCGTTAAGAAGCCAGTTAGGTGAGTGCATTGAGCATAAGAAAGAAGGTGAGTATAGCTATCATTGCCCGTTTTGTAACCATTATAAGAAGAAACTACAAGTAAACTTAGACAAGAGGAAGTGGCATTGTTGGGTGTGCAATGTCAGAGGGAGAAATCTTACTAGTCTATTTAAGAAGATTGAAGCTCCTCGTGATCTGGTTATGAAAGTGGCGGCTGCAAGTAAAGAATCGCAAAGCGAGTCAACAAAGACAGTAGCAGAGAAGGTCGTAGCTCTTCCAACAAGTTTCAAACCACTATATATCTCTAGAGCAGACCCTGACTACAAAAACGCAATAAACTACATAATTAGTAAAAGACGACTGCAGCCAATAGACATCCTAAGATATAATATAGGGTACTGCGATGCAGGGGAGTATAATGGTATGATTATAATACCAAGCTATGATAGTGCACATAATCTTAACTTTTTTACCGGAAGAAGCTACTATGAAGCGTCTAGGGTCAATCATAAAAACCCAAACGTAAGTAAAGATCTAGTCGGATTTGAGCACTTAATTAACTGGAAATTCCCAGTAACACTTGTCGAAGGGAGTTTTGATGCTGTGGCTTGCGGCACAAATTCAATACCTTTGTTTGGGAAAATTATATCAAACAAACTAAAGCAAACGATCATACTGAAAGGAGTGAAGCAGGTAAATATAGCACTCGATGGTGATGCCAAGAAGCAAGCTATCGAAGCAGCTGAGTATTTTATGAATAACGGTGTTGATGTGAGATTAGTACATTTAGGCGAGAGTGATCCAAGCGAACTGGGTTATGAAAAGATGCAAGAGCTAATCAACAACACAGATCCGTTTACATTTGGGGATTTGCTAACAATTAAATTTAGCCTATGAAAGTGAAAAAGATAAAAACGAACCTAACGGAAGTTCGCAATATTATACACTGCGCAGACATCCATATTAGGAACTGGAAACGGCACAAGGAGTATAGGTATATTTTTAAGCAATTTGAAACAGATATAAAAAGCATCGTAACAGATAAAACCATTATCACGGTAGGTGGTGATATAGCGCACGCAAAAACAGATATGAGTCCGGAGTTAGTGCAACTAATGCAGGATTTCTTTACAATGCTGACATCTCTTGCTCCAACTATCGTTATAGCGGGTAATCATGATGCTAATCTAAACAACGCGAATCGATTAGACGCAATCAGCCCAGTTGTAAAAGCATTGAATAATCCAAACCTATACTATTTGAAGGACACAGGTTTATACCAGGTGGCAGATTGTTTATTTAGTGTCTTTTCTGTATTTGATACACCTGATAAGTATGTTAAGGCTGAAGATATAAAAGGAACTTACTATAAAAAAATAGCAATGTATCATGGTACTGTAGGTAATTCCCAAACAGATACCGGAATGCGTTTAACGTCTGGATTAGATATAAAGGCTTTTGATGGTTACGATATTGGACTACTTGGTGATATCCACAAGAGGCAGGTCCTACAAAGCGATCCCCTTGTGTTCTTCCCAGGTTCCATGATTCAGCAAAACTTTGGAGAATCGTACACAGACCACGGTTATGCTGTACTGGATCTCGAACATAATACAAGTCATTTTGTTGACATACAAAACCCGTATGGATATTGTACAGTGCATGTTGAGGACGGAAATCTACCCAGCCAACTGGAGATGGATAACCTGAATATTACAGCAAACACAAGCCTAAGACTTAAAACAAGAAACACAACCCCTGCAGAACTAAAAAGAGCCATGGCAACACTGCGTAAGCTGTATAAAGTCAGGCCTGTTACAATACAGCAATTAGATAAGGTGAATAGCGCAATGCTTGCAGAGTTTACAGAATACAGCAGCGCAGACGTGTGGAATGTAGAGTATCAAAACAAGCTACTAACTCAGTACTTTGAGGATCAGCATGTTGATGATGAAACAATTGAAATAATATTAAAGCTCAATAAGCAGCTGAACGGTAATTTACAAAACACAGAACATGCTCGAAATATAGTATGGAGACCTAAGCGATTTGAGTTTTCAAATATGTTTAGCTATGGTGAAGATAATATATTTGACTTCACAGACAAGCAGGGTATATATGGATTGTTTGCAGCTAACCATACTGGAAAATCAGCATTGCTTGATGCTATGTGTTTTTGTTTATTTGATGAGTCGTTTAGAGCAGCTCGAGCCGATCAGGTCTTAAACAACACAAAGACATCTTTTAGGTGTAAATTCAATTTTGAGCTCGATGGTGTAGACTATTTTATAGAACGTACATCATCAATGTATAAGTACGGCCCACTAAAGGGTAAGCAAAAAGTAGATGTAGATTTCTGGCACATTGATGAGACAGGAGCTGAGATATCACTCAATGGTGAGCAGCGTAGGGATACAAATAAAAACATACAGTCCTTTATTGGTACTTTCGACGATTTTATCCTAACAGCGCTATCATTGCAAAATAACAGCTCCAACTTTATTGATAAAACACAGAGTGAGAGAAAAGATCTACTAGCAAACTTTTTGGATCTGAAGGTGTTTGATAAGTTATATGACATATGCTCGGATGATATAAAGTCTACGCTAACGGTATTAAAGGAATATGAGAAGCAAGATTTCCAAACAATGCTCGGCGACTCGGAAGGGAAAAGAGATATATTAGCAGAAGCGTATACTATAATAACAGCAAAGGTGCAAGCAGAGCAAGCTAATGCAGATAATCTAAATGTGCAGATTGTCGATTTGGCCGGTAAAATGGCACAAATTGAAGGCGCAGGACTAGATCCAGCAGAATTGGCTAGAAAACATAAAGCAACATTACAGGAGCTCACAGCGCAGCAAGGTAAGTTGGCAGCGATGAAGGCGAACATTGGTCAGGAGGAGTCGGAGCTTACAAATCACCTTCAGGACTACAAAAAGCAAGACGGTAGTCAGCTTGAATTAGCATACACGCAGTATGCGGAAAAAGTATCTAAACTAGAAGCAATAGAACTTGAACTGAGAGAGCATAGGCAGACTGTAACGCATAAATTGGATAAATTAAAGAAACTAGAAACACACGAATATGACCCTAATTGCAAGTATTGTATTAATAATGAGTTTGTTAAGGATGCAATGGCTACAAAGGAATCGCTTGAAGCTCAGAAGATCGAAGTGCAAGAGATATTGGCAAGAAAGGCAGTACTGGCAGAGTATACGAAGGCACATGAGGGTATAACTACCAGATATGACTCCTACAAGACCTTAAAGCAACTTGTTGATAAACACACAAACAGCATCAAGCAAAAAAAGCAGTTATACGTGAGTGCAGAGAGTAAAATAGCAACTACAGAATTGCAGCTAGACCGCATTGCAGATCAGCAAGATATATATAACCGTAACCAGCAAGCAATCCAACGCAACAATCAGCTGAAGGAAGAGATAGCATTGCTAAAAGAAGAGTATCAGCTCAAAGTTGATGAAGTAGTATTATTAACAGCTCAACAACAAGAATGCTATGCTAATTTGCAAGTATCAATTAAGGAGATATCAAATTGTGAAAAAAGCATTAAACACATGCAAGAGCTATCAGAAAAAGCCTACGCATATGATTACTATATTAAAGCGATCTCACGTGATGGAATACCATACAAACTCATATCAAAAGCAGTACCCTACATTGAGACTTACGTGAACGGAATGCTTGCTCAGGTGAGTGATTTTACATTGCAGTTGGAAACAGATGGTAAGAATATTAATGTATTTATTAATTACGAAGATCGTAAGTGGCCATTAGAATTAGCATCTGGGATGGAAAAGTTTATTGCATCGCTTGCAATTAGGATAGCGCTGATTAAGATAAGCAATTTACCAAGACCAGACTTTATAGCGATAGATGAGGGATTAGGAGTTTTAGACTCATCCAACCTGAACTCAATGCATATGTTCTTTACAAATTTGAAGGATTTATTCGCTCTCACACTAATAATATCACACATCGATGTTGTTAGGGATATGGTAGACAAAGTAATTACAATCGATCGCAGAGAAGGGCTGAGTTATATTAATAACTAGCATATTTATATGTAATGGCCACACTAAGTAAAAGAAGGAGAGGAAAGGAAAATCTCATAGCAGCGCAGACCTATATTACAGATAGGTCGGCTAATTCTCCGTCCTACTTTGTTATCAATAACTATCCAACCGAGTTTACAAGTGGTAAAAATGCTATAAGATTACTAGGAACATCAAATAAACTAAAACCAGGCTCAGAGGTCTTTGTTGAAGTCCTGGACGCTGCAGGTAATCCAGTCTACGCAGAAATTAACAACTACGTAGATCAACACAACAACTTTGTTATAAGTGTATGGGTATATGATGATGCTGTGAGGGGGATTGGCAGCGTTACTTTGCTTGGTACAGCACTTGTTGATGAAAATAACAATCCAATGCCAAGTGTGTGGAGAGATCGACCAAATGTAAAGTGGTCAAGGCAAATAACTATATCTCCAACAAAGCGAAACGATTCTGAGATACTATTTGAAAGACCACCTAGAGTTGGGCTTGCTCAGGTAGTACTACCGTATAATGAAGTAGTTGGGACAACCAGCTCCTTTGCGGCAGCCAGTACAGCTAACCTCACTCAATTTGTGTTTTTGGATACTAATTTAAGAAGCAGCAACTCAGAAGAATATACATTTGACATACCAACACAAACTGCAATATTTAATCCTAGACAAGGACAAAGACGAGTTGCAATTGATATTAATTTATCACCACAGAGCCAAACACAAAATACTGTAGATGGAACAATAGCAGTACAGAGTAGAGATATATTCAACGGAGTACAATACCCAGATTTAGCAGCATATAATACCGTTTTGTCAATAGCAACAGCCTCAGTGTCAATTTCTCTTGCTAATGGTACCATCTACAACTATTCCGGAGGATTTACCGATGATATGATTGGATCTAAGGTTGAGATTGCACAAATAGGTACAAAACTACCACCGACGGCATCTGGACTTGTAACAAGCATCAACACAGACGAGGTATACACCTCAGATGTTATAGATGTATTAGACAGTCATAGGCTTGTGCTAAGGGATTCGTATACAGTTGATTATAGTACTGTTGGCAAAGGCGGTATACTACTAGATACAAAACATAGATACACAGCAGTAAACAATGCAACCGCCAGCTTGGTGTTCAGAACACCACCAACATATGTAGCATCAACAACAGTGACCCAGTCCTTCTATTATTTTACAATGGAGGATTTATCACCAATTTCTGGGGATGTTTATAGAATCAAAACATACATTAAAGAAACTGGTAAGTATGGAGATTATGAACTGCTAGGTGATAATATCGTACAAGCTCCTGAAGTGCTAGTTGACGAGAATACGCTCAATGATAAGCCATACAAAGGTACGTTCTTCAAGTGGTATGGGAATATGACTTTAGACAATGTACAAACATATTGGAGATTGTTGACTGACACGGGAACAACGATAAATGAAGTGTTAACTGGCCTACAAACCTACACATCAAGCGTACCACAGCTAAACAGCTATGTATTAGATCTAGAGCGATATGAAAGCTTAAACAGCGTAACTTTGGATTCAATACTACTTGAGATTAAACAATCTGAGTTTTTCAAAGCAAACCAGACATATAGGGTAACGCTAAAAGCAACTGCGGACTTTGAAAGTAGTGGTACATCCGTAAATGACTGCACACTGGAGGTATACGCGTCATCAGAGCAGCTGCTTGGATCTGGGTTGAGCATATTGCCTAGAGCATTTGATCCAAGCAAGAATATCGATAAAACATCACAAAGAGGCATATTTTCTAGATATGGAAAATTACTCGGTAGAGTTAAGGCATCAAAAGGAAGTGGTAGGTACAAAACATATGGCAGAGTCTCTTTTGAATTTGAGAGCGATAGAGAGGGTATTGGTAGTCTGCTACTACGTGTAAGGAGTGGAGCATTCCACATAAGTGAAGTGAGCATTACACCAGCCACAAATACTGGCTTTACGCCGAATCTATTAACTTACGCATTGCCGCTTAGTGTAGGAGCAACAAGTGGCATATCATCAACAAGCCAATCCTTAGATTTCAAATTTGAATTTTTTGACTACTTAGGCAGACAGTCTGATTACGTCACCTTTATACCTAATGTGAGGGTTAATGAGTTGGAGGCTCTACCGTCACTAGGATGCCAAAGGACTATGATATCGCAAGAAGGAGCTTGGCCGGATATTGGCTTTACAACGCTGCTACCATTCTATGACTTCAAGCCGATTGATCTTAGTTACGCCGATCCATCACCGAATCAGTTTCCAGGAGGATATCCAAACCCAGACTATCAATCAAGCCCCCAAGTAATATCAACAAATTATTGGGTTGATATAATCAATGGATCTGGTTCAATACCAAAGGGTACAGCAAACTATCCACAAAATTGGGGATGGAATTATCAAAGGTACAGCGGATCGTATTATACAGGCAGCTATCAGGGTGTATTTTCAACAACAGCGTACACGGCGCTTGCCGCATCAGATCCAACACAGTTTAATCTACTAGTAGCAGACCCATCTATAACCTTTGGTGGTACGGGTGGCTTGAATGGCACAACAACATTACGACCATTCTCAAACAACTGGAATCATTCATCTAGTTGGGTCGAAGGGTATCATTCATCATCACAAGACCAGTGTGCATGCATAGCAAGGAACTGGGTATCAGAATCGTGGAGAAGGTTCGATGCGTTAGGAGGTGGTTATGGTTCAAGCATATTGCGAACAACAGCAAATACACACCTAAAGCAGAGCAGACTATACTGGCCTGCTACTACCGGATCAACAACTGCAGCAAGAGCACAGTATACACCGTTTATACAGAATGGAGGTATTTATAAGGTGAGATTCAAATTACAACAAACAAAGGATACAGGTCCTGGAGCAGCAGCAGTGAGCTATGCAGCGCTACACGGTGTAAATCAATTTCAACCAACTGGAGATGGTGCAGTCCTAAATGTGTACATATATGACGTTGGAGCTGGTGCGATTGGAGCAACTACCTCTTCAGCACTTCAGCCAGGCATAGCAAGCTGGTATCCTTCAGATAATAATATATTTAAGATTAGATACTCAGACATATCATCAGCACTGCCATTAACATCAACCTATCTGCAATATGAAACCTTTCTTGTTCAATGGGGGCAAAACGGCCGTTTGGTATTTGAAGCAAGTGGGTCCAATAATCAGTTTTTCGGTATATGTATAGATGATGTGGAGGTGTGTCAGGTAGGAACAACAACCGATCCAAATTATATAGCACCACCATCATATATCTACGAAGAGAACATATATTTAATACCAGTACCACCACCACCAGGTGGATATACAACAGGAGGCTTATAATATGAAATATCTAGATCTAGGTAAGAGTGTGTTTGCGGTGAGAAACACATCACCGATATCAGTAAATGACGAGCTAACATCTAATAAGATAAAGATTAAGAGCTTTTATCCTAACTGGTCAGGGGAGAGTGTGTCAGAAATCGAAAAACGACATGACATAAAGCACATGATCAGAATTGGTACTCCGGAAACGGACAAGCTAATGCAGCAAGATCGAGTTTTCTTTATACTAGACTATATAGCATACAATCCGCTGAATACACAGATAGAAAGACGAGTTTTGCATCCACAGCGATTTATGGGCAAGGTTTACGTTGGACAATCTATTGAGGAGGAACAGCATAAGGATGCAGCAGCGGTAATTAATGGTAAGTTGGTAGCAGACGAAGTTGTAGATCTATCGTGGAGTAAAGAGGATCTAATTAAGAGAGTTGATAGCTTAGAACAGCAGTTAGCTGTCGTTAAAATAATAATCGATAATATTTATAGAGAAAATGAACAGACTAACAAGGTATCTAATAGAATCCGTGCTCTTAGAGGAGGCTAAAGACATCACAGTTTTGCTTCCAGGAGGATTCAAACCGCCGCATGCAGGGCACTTGCACTTAGCAAAAGCATACGCAGCACTTCCAGAAGTTAAAGAGGTGCAAATACTTATAGGACCTACTCCAAGAGATGGCTTTAGAAGAGAGGACTCGATCGCCATATGGAAAGAATTACTAAGAGATACTGGGAAGATTAAAGTTGTACCAATCAAAACCGATAACCCAATCCAAGCAGCTTATAAGTATGTAGAAACAGCTCAACCTGGAGGATATGCGTTAGCAGCAAGCTCGAAAGGAAAAGACTACGAAAGAGTAAAAACCTTCACAGATCAACACCAGCCAGAAGGTAAATACCATAGCAAACTAGCACCTGGAGTGCAAGTGGTGCTTTTGCCGGCTGATCCATCACCACTAAACTACAGTAAAAGAGATGATGGTAATACTGGTGGAATTAGTGCTAGTACGTTAAGAAAGGATGTAGCAGAAAAAAATGCACAAAATATAATGTCAAACTACCCAGGAGTACCATTCGAAGCACAAAAGAGGATTGTGAATATTTTGACAAAAAAAATAGCAGAATCCAAAAAGAAAGCAAATTGGAATGCGGGTAAGAAAAAAATTAACGAACAACTTGACACCGATAGTCGTGTTGAGTTCTACATAAAATACTATAAAAATTTATCACCTAGTGATTTTGTAGTGGAAGGGCTAGGTGATAGAGTGCAAATATCAGGAATTAAAACAGTAGCGGAATCTACGAAAAGACAACCACGTCAGCTCGACGAAAAGATGAAGATATTGATCAAGAATATTGTAAGTAAAATGGTTCATGGAGCGTTTGGTCCAATCACAAACCCAAAAATGCGAGAAGAGATAAAGGATGCAGTAAAGGTGGCCATTGAACCGATTTTAAAAAAGTACGACTATGTTGTAGAATCAAACGGTAAGAAGCCAATTGCACTAAATGAAGGAGGGGCTGCTGGTCACCTTGTACATCCATATGAAGACATGGAGCTTAGCTTTGATGACATTAAAAACATCATTGACTTAACTCTGTCCGGTAAGGTGGAGTATGCACAGGAAAAACTAGACGGTCAAAATATCATGGTAACTTTCAAAGATGGGGAACTGAGAGCTGCAAGAAATAAAACACATCTAAAAAATAAAGGAGAGCAATCGTTAAGTGTTGAGGACGTTAGAAAGATGTTTGACGGAAGAGGTCCAATTCAAACAGCATTTGTTGAATCGATGAATGACTTACAGGCAGCGATTGGAAAACTTACACCACAGCAAAAGGAAGACTTTTTTGAAGACGGCAAACGGTTTATATCACTTGAGGTTTTATACCCTGACACAGCTAACGTAGTGCCTTACGGAGTAACACAGCTGAGATTGCACCACTTCAAAGAATATGATGATGCGGGTAATGTCGTTGATGAGGATACTGATGGAATACGTGCACTACAGACGGCACTAGATCAGTACAAAGTAACTCAGCAAAAGACCTTCCAAGTAAGAGCTACAGACCTGGCAACTATTAAGCAGGATGGTGATTACGCAAATCAAAAAAGGTATTTTGATGAAATGGTAGGTAGCATCCAAGGTGAGTATAATCTAAAAGGCAATCAAACCGTAGGGGATTATAACAGATCATGGTGGGAAGATTTTATCAAAGATAAGGCAAAGGAGTATAATTACACAATCTCTAAAGAGGTATTGAGCAATCTTATTACTAGATGGGCAGATTCCGATAAGTCGCTAAATATCAGAAACTTAGTAGCCAAAATCGATAATCCAGAGTTTTCAAGCTGGGTACAGTCGTTTGATAAGTCCGACTACAGCACCGCTAAAAAGAAGGCACTAGAGCCGGTAGAAACACTGTTTTTGCAGCTAGGTGTACGGGTGCTCAAGAACCTAGAAGGACTCATAGCAGCCAATCCAGATGCATCTGTTAGAAAGATTAGACAAGACTTGGCAAACTCAATAAGAGACATTAAGCAAGCAGCACAAACTGGACAGTTGCAGTCTAAGAAAAATCCACTAGCTTTCCTAAAACAGCAGCTGAAGAGATTAGAAGACATAGGTGGATTTGATGCAATTATGCCAACAGAAGGCGTGGTATTTAAGCACGAAGGCAAACTATATAAGCTCACAGGAGCATTCGCACCGATAAACCAGATCTTAGGATATATGAAATTTTAAACAAAGCACAGTGATACGGTTAAAAGATTTATTAAAAGAATTTGAGTACGGCAATAAGCTATTTGCGGATATCGAGGACGAAAACCTGATTAATCCAGAATTCCTAGACAAGCTGATAGCAAAACCGGAAGAGGAAAACACAGAAGATGAAAAGAAATTACTTAAAGTATTAAGTGACTACTTCTCTAAAGATGTGTTGAAAACCATTGACACTAGCATATTAGAAAAGCTCCTGAAGCTCAAATCAAAATTTCCAAAGATATTAGATCCGTCCATGTCAGCAAAGAAATTAAAACACGCCTACAGAGGTACAACAATAGGAATTGACACGCTACTTGATGCAATTAATAACGGTAATCTGTCTAAAGCCGGTTATAAAACTTACGTAATCGAAAATCCACAAATTACAATACAATCAAAAGGATCGACAGGGTATCTTAGTTTCAGCACTGAAATGGTGCATGCTGATTCATTTGCATATGATGTCGCCGATGGAAGTAGAATTATAAAGCTAATAAAACAGGGATTAGTTCCAATTACAGCAGAAGTTAGTTTGAAGAATGCAAACTTTTTATTTAATCCTGAGTTTATAATGGCTTTTTCTAATTATGAAGAAGACGAGACTTTACTAATTGATACTAAATACACACCATCTGCTATTCACATGACAGATCCATTAAAATTCCACCGGCCGGATCGTTTAATTAAGAATCTAGACCAGTTTGCTGATCAAGGCTTTTCTATCAATCCTGGGTATTATAAATTGAAAGAGAAGTTGGATGCATTAGGGGATAATAAAAAATAAAATTATGATAAAGCTGCTCGATTTACTAAAAGAATCAGTACAATATACTAATTGGGTTAAACCGTCGATTGATTCACTCAAAAAGGAATTTAAAATCGAGCATGAACTAAAAGGGCATGATTTCTTTGATTCTGAAGAGGACTTTCTAGAGGCAGCACGTAAAGCGAAAGTAGTAACAATAACACCAAGCGAAGATACACGTATAGCATATAGATCAGGTACTGAAAGTAAAGAAGAGCTTTTGAATTTAATTAAAAGTTATAGATCTTACCCAAAATACCGCAACGAAGAAACATTGGAAAGTATGTACAATCGCCTTAAAACAAACCAGCCAATGGACATGCCTATTGTACTTGAGTTTGGTGATGGACAGCGAAGAATATTTGCAGGTAATACCAGAATGGATATCGCTTATCAGTTAGGTGTCAATCCGAAAGTGTTTTTGATTAGGACAGTAAACAGCTAATTATTGCACAAGTGCTGTGGTTTTACTTAACAGCGACCTATTTATAAATAACACATCATACACAGATCATGGCATCATCGAGACTAAAAAGACTGCTAGAAACTCTTTTGGAAAAAAAAGAAGCATTAGTTCAGGCACCTACGTTAAACCTTACACTGCACTTCGAAGATGAGTTTGTGAGCGTAGGAGGTGAAGGTAAACCAGAAGCAACAATTACAATCTCAACTTCCTCAGTAGGTGGTAAGAATTTGATGAGAACGGTAGCGAGCGAAGAAGACGCAATAAAGGTCGTTCAAGCAGTTAAGTCAGATCTGAGAAGAATTACAAGAAAGTACGATGCAGCGTTAGAAAAAGTATATAGAAAACACGGACTAAGAACAGAATAAGTTATGCAACACAAAGAAGGAGAAATCTGGACAGAAAAGGGTAAAACCTGGACTATTAAGAATGGCGTAAAGCAAACAGTATCAAGATTTGCACACGTCAGATCAATGTTATACGAACCACTATCTTGCCCAGAGTGTGGTAAGAAGATGAATCATAGGAACGATACAATAATGTGGAAGCACCATAAGAAGTGCTTTGATTGTGTTATAACCTACGAAACAGAATTAATCCGCACTGGTCAATTCGAAGAGTACCAGAGGAATAAGGTTACAGCAAACATGAAAACATTTATTAATGATTTAACTCAGTATGCAGATGAATATGCTGCAACCATGTCTAATCGTGCCTATGTCACAGAAGATGGTGATGTAGAAGATTGGGTTGGGGGTTTGACGAAGGAAAAGGTTAATGAGATTATTAATCCACAAGTTGAAAAACTCAAAAAAAGTTTAGAAGATGCCACGTCAGACAAGAACAACAACTGATACCCTCTCGGCAATTCTGGAGACAATGCAGTCTCTGGAATCAAAGATGCCTAATGGAGAGCTCAAAGTAATAAAAAGCGATGTAGAAGAGCTTAAAATCTGCTACCATAGCTTAAAACAAGATATGAGTGAGATTAAGTTAAAGCTATTTAATCCGGAAAGTGGAATAATTGTTAAAGTAAATGATAACAAGAGAAGGTTGGACGAAGTTGAGGGAATTGTAGATGAGATAGGCGAAGAGATTACAGTAATGTCAACGGATGTACATGATCTCAAGTCATATAAGAAAAACGTAAATACAGCACTATACGCTGTTTATGCAGCAACTGTAGGTCTAGTTGTGCATGCAATAAAAGGACTTTTCTAGTGGGAAAAAATAAACCAAATAATCAAAAGCTTTGGAGTAGAGCAAAGGCAGCTGCAAGGGCTAAGTTTGATACCTACCCATCTGCTTATGCAAATATGTGGGCATCCAAATGGTATAAGAAAAAGGGAGGTACATGGCGTACTAGTGAGAACCTGGAAGAGGTCTTTAGAGAGGAGAATTATTTAGGTTTAGTTGTTACAGATACAAAAACGGGTATCACTTATAGAATACGAGCTTTAGAGTTTCCATTCACACATTCATCACAAGGTCAGTTCAATATTTACAATGCAGTCAACGTATCAACCGGACAGCCAATAGTAACAAGAGAAGACGATGATGTGATGTGCGAAGTATGTGCAAAGGCACTGCTGGAAGATATAGGAGATGGTAAGATGCCTGTCACAGAAGCTGAGCACAAAGGAAGGCAAGTGAAGCTCGGTAAGCCAATGAAGGGCGATGTGAAAAAGTACAAGGTATATGTGAGAGATCCCAAAACCGGAAATGTCAAAAAGGTAAATTTTGGAGATAAGGAACTGTCGATTAAAAGAGATGATCCTAAGAGAAGAAAAGCATTTAGAGCAAGGCATAAATGTTCAACAAGAAAAGACCGCACATCAGCATCCTACTGGAGCTGTCGGATGTGGTCAACCAAGCCTGTTAGTCAGATATTAAAAGGAAAATAAATGAACACTAAGGTCGAAAAACTAAAACTACAAAAACTTGCAGGTATCCTAACGGAAGCACAATATCAAAAAAAAGCAAGGATTTACGAAGCACCTGATAGCGTGTTTGGTAGTGATAAGCCAATAAAGCTAAGCGACATTCCAGATACGCAGACAGCTAAGCAAATTTGGCAGGCCGGTAAAACAGATGGCAGCAATACTGATGATGCCGCAGACACAAAGGAAAAGGCATCAGTACCAGTT
>Ga0181349_1000047_pt1 | contig 43235 bp, 33 predicted proteins | sample Su13VDMM110SD_FD_130106 | JGI IMG/M metagenome (GOLD analysis project Ga0181349, IMG submission 130106) | Freshwater viral communities from Lake Michigan, USA - Su13.VD.MM110.S.D | ecosystem: Environmental > Aquatic > Freshwater > Lake | place: USA: Michigan | collected 2013-07-16 | reverse complement strand
GAAAATTCCATTGGGCCATTGCATTGGCAGAGCATGCACGACATGTCATACATGGGATATCGATACTGCATAATTGCTCGTATGACTGAAGCTAATCAAGTTTTTTTCAAACTAAAATTTAAATGAACATTCTAGTCACAGGTGGATATGGCTTGATCGGGCACAATGTTGTTCAACGCCTGGTTGCGCAGGGACAGCATACGGTGTCCATCCTTGATAACAAGACCAACTACGGCATCATCCCACAAGCAGAACTAACGTACTTGATGGCTGAACGCCGGGCAAAGATTAACAATCATCCTTGCTGGCTCAGGTCAATCGAAAATGCCAACAGTGTCGACCGTGTGATCATAACACAACGGCCCGAAGTGGTAGTGCACATGGCATCGTTTCCCCGGCAAAAAGTAGTCAATACCGACCCGGCAGCCGGCGCCGATATCATGATGCGTGGGTTGATCAACCTGCTCGAGAGTGCCAAATCACACGGTGTTCGGCGGTTTGTGTACATTAGTTCAAGCATGGTGTACGGGGACTTCAAAGATCAAGTACGAGAAGATGCTCCGTGCAATCCGCAAGGGCAGTACGGTATCATGAAGTTGGCAGGTGAGTGGCTGGTCAAAGACTATGCACGTCGCACCGGCATGGAGTATGTGATCATTCGTCCCAGCGCAGTGTACGGTCCTTTAGATGTAGAAGACCGTGTGGTGGCCAAGTTCATGCTGACAGCAATGCGTGACGGGGCACTCAAGGTAAACGGGTCCGAGGAGACACTGGACTTTACCTATGTTGATGACGCAGCAGATGGTATTGTTGCTGCTGCAACCTTATCTGTGGCCAAGAATCGAACGTACAACATTACTAAAAGCCATTCTGTAAGCCTACTACAAGCCGCAGAGATGATAGTCAAGATTGTGGGCAAAGGTAGGATCGAAGTACATGATCGTGATGCTGACTTCCCGAGTCGAGGTTCCCTTGACATTACTGCGGCCAGGCGGTACCTTGATTTTGATCCACAAGTTGACGTTGAGGAAGGATTCCAACGTTACTATCAGTGGCTATCAACCGCCTCGTACTGGTCAAAGCCCGGAGATTAACTTGATTCCATTCTTCGGGCTTGATCGACAATACCGAAATCTGCGCAAAGAGATCCTGGATGTTACAGATCAGGTATACAGCAGCGGACAAGTACTAGACGGTTACTATACCAGGGTCTTCGAGGATGCCATTGCTCAAAGATGCGACCGAGAGTATGCAGTATCAGTCAACAGTGCCACTACAGGCCTGTTCTTTGCCATGCAGTGTGCGCCTGCTGTTGATATAGATAATGAAGTACTGATCCCAAGTCTAAGCTTCCCGGCCACATTAAACGCTGCTAACACCCGCGAGCACCTGGTTCGTATGTGTGATGTCAGTCCTGATGGATTGATTGACTTCGGAAGTCTTCCCACTACCTTGAGCCAGAGTCGTGTTGCTGTAATCATGTACGTTAACTTGTTCGGCAACACAGTGGACTGGGAGAGGTTCAACTTAGAGACCAAATTCTTTGGCGGTGATAACTTCTTTGTAATTGAGGATGCTGCACAAAGCTTCGGTGCAAGCTCGCGTGGGACACCATCGGGCAAAATGGGCGATGTTAGCGTACTAAGCTTTGACCCTACCAAGAACTTGCCCAATTATGGCTCTGGTGGCATGGTGTTAACTGACGATCCTACAACCTTTAACCTACTACTCAATCTTAGAAACAACTGCAAAGAAGACGAACATGCCTACGTAGGGTATAACAGCAAGATGAGTGAGGCAGACTGTGCACAAATGATGGTCAAACTTGCACACTTTGATGCCTGGCAAAAACGTCGTACTGCTATTGCCGAATACTACAACGAGCGGCTGGCCGCGTATGTTGACCTTCCGGGTACCACAGCAGGCACCACACATGCCTGGCACAAGTATGTGATTCGAACCCCAGCACGGGATCGTTTGCAACTAGACTTGGCTGCTAGGCAGACAATGACCCGTATACATTACGAAAAATCATTGCCCGAATATGATCTTGGCAGTCTAGCACTGGGAACCGATAACATGCTGGATGACATCAATCACTGGGAAGTCACAGCGTTCTGTCACGAGTGCCTAAGCTTGCCAATTTATCCCGAGCTGACTGATGCCGAGGTCGAAACTGTAGTTAGTCAGGTAAGAGGTTTCTTCTCAGCATAGCATAGCTGGCCAACCAGGACCACTCATAGCTCTTGCGTAACTCACCGAAGTCGCCCTGCACTGCATCGTAGTACTCTATTGCGTCCTGCGCGCCACAACGACTCCACTCCTCGTTGACTATGTGCTGGTTAGTGTTGTCAAAGTTAAGCCAACGATCAAGTCTGTATTCGCTTTCCACATCTGGTAAGCTGGCGCGTAGTTTAATCACCTCTCTAAATGCTGTACGCCAGGCCGACCAGGGTGTTGTGTCGTAATACGCGGTGCCCGACAGTATAGGAACAACTTCGTGTGCTTGGTCTAGGGTAAAGTCCAGACCTGTGCCGGTGTTTGCTAACGCCAGTTTCTTGTTGTACGCAATCATGGCCTGGTGCCCGTATTCCAAGCCATTAATAGGATTCTTTGCATTGAAAATATAATGCTTGGCGGCCTGCAAGCGGTCTGGTTGCCAATCCCATGGGAATCCAACATCTACACGGAGCTTGGCAAACACACACAAGACCCAAGGTGTTGTGCTCGCTGCTAACGCAGCGTGGTATGCAGCAACCCGGCCGTTAATACCATCAACACGGTGTAACCGATTGGGTTGTTGCTGTAGGCACATGGCAAGATGATTGTAGTGAAACTCTGCATTGGTCTCGCCGTTGCTGATAAACACCACATCTAATGGGGTAGCACACAACATGTGGTCACGTTCAATGTACGGGTAGTCGTAAATCTGTGTACGGATATAGGGCACAGCAGTCTTGGGTATGATTACTGTTGCGCCACCTGAGTCCAACGCAACCACCGTCTTGGTCTGTTCTCGCCACAAGGGAACAATAGCAAGATCACTAGACACGTACTCTGCTGTGGTAAACACTGCAAGCGGGCCTGGCCAGTTTTGTGTCTTTACCGCATCAACATGTGTGTCTTGCGCATGTCGCACAACAGGCATGGGCCTGCGTAGCACATCAGTATCTGTGATAAAATTTAAATCGTACCATTCCAACAGTTGACAACGTGTGCTACGTTCCTTAAAGGTAGGAACATGCATGAAGAATGTGTCACCAAACTTTTGCCCCGAGCTTGGGAATACATGCAGCATGGTGCTTTGCCAGCGTTCTGGATGCCAAGAGAAGTCAAACCCAGTATAGTCGCATAGCGAGCTAACGATCCAGATCCACTCTTGATCATCCCGTGCAGAGTTGGCAATGCGCTTTAACGTGTCTAAGTAGTTGTCAAAGTAACGCACACGTCTAAGCACCTGTGTGTGCTGCTCAACTTGCTGCGTTGTCCTGTCTGCAGCGCCATCCAGGTGATCAATCACATATGTGCCAGAGGTATGTGTGCTGCGGATGCGGAAATTCTCGGCAAATTTTGTATCAAATGCTCCCGGAACCACGTACTTGGGTCCACCGGTGCGCTGGTGTTGCGTGCCAAACTCGTAAATGTAAGGTTGATCAGTAGAGTCCGGGTGCCAAGTCCAATCAAAGCTGTCAACGTCAAGCCCATCTGGTATTACCCAACAATCTGAACAACTAGTAGTTGTGGCATATATGCCAACATATTTTGTATTTTGGGCGCCAGGCGAAACATATTTCGGTCCTCCTGTTTTTTGATGTTGCGTCCCAAATTGATAAATCATCGGTGGTTCATCATCTGGGTGCCATGTCCAATCAAAGGTGTCTACCTCGATCCCATCGGGTATTACCCAGCAATCATCACGACTGGTAATAGTAGCACGTGGAGCAGTCACGTATTTGATATCCTGTCCGCCTGACACAGTGTATACTGGGCCGCCAGACTTTTGATGCTGTGTACCAAATTGATACACCATAGGCGGTTCTGTAGGATCTGGGTGCCAACTAGTGTCCCATGCACCAATGCTGCGGTATGGCATCGTCCAGTTGTCCGTTACGGCAAGCCGTGTGATTACGGGTGCAGCATGATAGTTAACGTCTGCGCTGCCATGCTTAGGAACCAAGTAGGTGCCTGAATCTTTTTGCCACTGACTTGCCCAAGCATGCTGTTGATGACTTTGCCAAGGCACAGGTTCCCAAAGCCAATCCCACCCCGAGTAGTCCGCTAAGTATGTTACAATCCAGCAGTACCGTGTGCGGCTTAATGCCTGTGCATGGGGGATTGATTCACACTCTTGCTCGTGCTCAAACAGCCCTGGTTTGTTGCCAATATAAAAAACGTCAAACATGATTCGTATAGATGAGATTTACAATAATACTTTTTGGCCGTTCTTAAAGAAGAACGCACCACAAACAAGAATGTTCTTTTGCGACCCGCCCGGGCGCAGCGATCCAGAAAGCTTGTTTAATTTTGGGATTGATGATGTTGAATGCAATTATATACTATTCTACGATCAAGAACCAATACATATGGACATCCACTGCGATCTGTTTAATGATGTAGTACAGCGCAACGATGATATTGATACTCAACAACTGATTAAAAATCGAGCAGTAGTCACAAGCGAATACAATAGTGAATTTGTTGAACAAGTATGTAGTCAATATAACTGGAAGCACTACTATTATTTCTATCACGGATGGGCAGCACTGGATTGGTACCGTGGGTATCATCGCACCTGGCTCATACCACCACCCGAGCAGCGCAAAATAACACGGAGCTTTATTGCCCCCAATCGTATTGTAGGCGGCAAGCGAGATCACCGTGTACTACTGCTGTATCACATGTTCCGCAATCAAGTTAGCAATGCTTGGATCAGTTGTCCAAGAGTCTGTCCGGCCGAAAACATTACCATTGATCAAATAGCTGCAAAATTTAACGCCCGTTATCCTGATATCAGTGCAGTATTCGAACAAGCACCAATACCTCTGAATTTTCCCGGTGAGACTGATCACCCTATGCATAGTTGCTGGTTAAGCTTGTTTGATGAAAGTGCAGAAAGTCTTGCTTATGTAGTAACAGAAACAGTGTTCCAGGGACGCAGACAGCACCTGACTGAAAAGACTTTTAAGCCTATATGTTTGCAAATGCCGTTTGTTTTGGCTGGCGCTGCAGGTAGTCTTGAGTACTTGCGTAGTTATGGGTTCCGTACGTTCGGTGACCTATGGGATGAGAGTTACGATATAGAAACAGATGACTTTGTTCGCTTGGAAAAAATAGGACAGTTACTTAAAGACCTAGACAATCTCGGCCAACGCGAGCTCAATCAATTATATCAAGCTGCACGACCTGCTGTAGAACATAACTATAAACATTTCTATGGGGGCACGTTCGAAGCCCTGTTATGGAACGAGTTACAACAAATGTTAACACAAATTAAAAATGATTTTCGAGTTTGATCGATATGTTCTGGACCGTCCTTATCCTAACTTGGCACGTCACCAAGCTGTGCCTTACACCCCGGGGTGGAGGCAGTTCAACGGACACTGGCCCTGGGTCCAGCCTGCAATACTGCCTGACTACTTGCAGCACGAGGGGCTTGATACTACACAAGGTGACCGATATTATACTGTGGCATTAAGTTGGTTTGACTTTGGGATACAGTGGTTCAACTTGATCCCTGCAGAGAGAATTACGCAAATGCAGCAAGGACAGCTAAAGCTGCTGTTCTATTACAACGAAGGTGACAATCCCCGGCGCATGCGCGACCATTTGCTAGCACAGTGTAGGGATGCGGGAGTATCCGAGGATCAGTTAGTAATCATCAGTGGCAACTCTGCTGCTGACCTGTTGCCTAATTCGGCCTGGTTCCCGGATCATGAATTATTATATGCAAAAAGAAATCGACGTGTAGAGCCCATTGGCTACCATGAGCGTGCCCGTAGTAAACTGTTTACTGCACTGGTAAGGACACACAAGTTTTGGCGTGCAACCACCATGGCCGAACTGTGGAGGCGGGGTTGGCACCGGCATGCCTACTTCTCTTACAACACCCGCCTGGCAGTAGAGGAGACTCCGTCTGATAATCCCATTGAGATTTATAAATTCGACGGTCTCAATGTCAGTATGTTTGACTTCTTGCGGCATCAATTCAGAGCCGACACCCAGACGTCTGATCAACATAATGATCATCATTTGATTGTGCCCGAGCACTACAATGACAGTTACTTGAATGTAGTGCTTGAAACACACATGGATGCGGATCAGAGTAATGGGGTATTCTTGACAGAAAAAACATTCAAGCCCATTAAACATGCGCAGCCATTTGTTATTTTTGGAGCAGCACATAGCCTTGCACGGCTGCGGGACCTGGGGTACAGAACATTCGACAGTGTGTTAGACAACCGTTACGACAGTATAGAAAACACCACAGATAGGTGGCAATGCTTGGTTACTATGTTGCACACACTGTTCGGGGGCGGTACTGCACACATGCATCAGTTATACTGTGCGTGCCGAGCAGATATGCTGCACAATCAACAGCATTTTTTGGCACCGCGCAGAGACCGCTTAAATAATCTACTTAGGAAAATCAATTGCGAGTAAACTCATACACCAGCTGGCAACCGCTTGAAGAAGTTATTGTGGGACGAACCTATACCCCGGACTACTTTGACTTTATTGATAACGCACAGGTACGTGGTCAACTACAACAGATTCTTTTTGAAACACAAGAAGATCTCAATAATTTAGCACGTACCATTGAACTGTTTGGAGCTAAGGTTCAACGTCCAGACTTGCCCGATAAGAAAGATTTTGAGCAGTGGCAAATTCAAGGTCAAGGTGCTCCACTGCCGCCGTTGACTCCGAGAGACTGGCAAATTACCTTAGGCAATAAGCTGTTACAGGTGCTGCCCATGCCTGAACTGGATCGTATTTGCTCTGAGTACGGAGATGCAGTAATCAATCCGCATGGCAGCACCTGGGACCCAGACTGCATCTTGAACGGTGCCAGTGCCAGTTGCATTGTACGAGTGGGTCGGGATGTGTTCTTTGACAACTCAGACTTCCTGCGTCCCGATCAAAGCGCCTGGATTATAGACAATTGTTTAGATTCCAATTACCGCATACACGAAGCTATCACCGACGGTCACGGTGATGCTGTGTTTGCTATACTCAAGCCCGGTGTTATCCTAAGCAGCAAGCACGATGTTAATCTTAACTTGGCAAAAGACTTTCCTGGGTGGGATGTTTGCAAGATTTGGGACAGCAGCATCTGGGCAGCAATGGAAGTGGGCAAGTTTAAGTATGAGCAAAGTCCCGGTGCATGGTATGTGCAAGGGCAAACACCCACTCCAGAGTTTACAGAGTTTGTTAATACCTACCTGACCAAGTGGACTGGCTTTGTTGCTGAGACTGTGTTTGATGTCAACTGCTTGGCACTTGACGAGTCGCATGTGATCTTTAGTGCATACAATAAAGAAGTGTTTACTTTTTGTCACAAACACGGCATTGAACCTATTATCAGTGAGCTACGGCATAGTTACTTTTGGGACGGCGGCATTAGCTGCTGCACACAAGACATTCGTCGCAGAGGCGGGTTAGAAACATACTTGTGAATGAACTTGACAACATCTATAAAGAACTAGGCAACGACATATGTTTAATGCCTTTCCTGGCGGCCTTCTATCAAACACATAATGTAGCGCAAGTACAAGACGGCGAACTGCCAAATTCTGTTCGACCGTGTAGTTTAATCACAAAAGATACACCTAGAAGATGGGCAATTACCAATCAAAGTGTATATGAGGCCAGAAACTCGCCGGCCTGGAGAGAGATTCGGGAACAATTTGTGCAAGGCCAATTTAAATCAATAGATGATTGTAGCATTTGTATTCATAATGAATTAGTAAACGGTACTAGTCCCAGAAAGGAAAGCAATCGAGCGCTAGCACATCAATTAGATATCAACATTGTTGATACTGTAAAACAAATCATTGCAGACGATTACTATGCTCACAATATCTATGCACTAGATTACTACCCTAGCAACTATTGTAATCTAGAATGCGTAATGTGCGGCGGTGGTTCCAGTAGTCGTAGACAAGTGTTCGAGGTTAAATTTTTAAATCAACCAGGCCGGATTACCTTTAACGAGGCCGATCCAGACTTCCTAGACGCATTACATAGAGTACAAGTAATAAACTTTGCCGGTGGCGAAACAATGATGCAACCACAATTTCATAAAGTCCTAGATTACCTGATTGATAATGATCTGGCCCATAATGTTATTGTTGGTTTCTTGACCAATGCCACTAGCGATACCGGTAAAGTCGATAGTAAATTTCAACACTTCCGTCAAGTTGTGTGCAGTGTGAGTATAGACGGTACCAGTGAAGTTATTGAATATCAGCGGCGCGGCTGCGACTGGGCTAAAGTATCAGAGAATGCACTTACACTAATGCATCATACTGGTGTCGGTGCTGTGGTTAACTATGTGCTTACCAATATAAATGTATTCAGCTTTATGGACTTTGTTGACTGGTGTTACACTAACGACTATGGTCCCAAGTATAAAGAAGAGCAACGGAACTTTATCACGATCACACCTGTATTTAGGGCGGATCATTTAAGCGTGACTGCACTACCCCCGGAGTTAAAACACACAGTACTGAGTAGACTACATGCCGGGTTAATCCGTTATCGAGTAATCAACACTGTGCTGTCCAAGTACTACAGCCGTGTAATCCTGCAGGCAATTGATATTGTAACTGCCGCCGAACATGATGAATCACACTTGATGCAGTTTGTTCAGCTAATTCAAAAAGAAGACCGCGCAAGCACACGGCCTTTACAAGAAGTAGTACCCGAATGGGCTCCTTACCTACAGCCTACCCTATGACAAAAAGTGCGTTGATTTTAGGTTGTAGCCACGCAGCCGGGGCCGAGATGCATAAAGAGCCCGGTCTTACCGTCAACAACCCACAGGAATTTGGGTATCTAAATAGTTATCCAGTACTGATAGCCCAACAATTAGGCTACACCCCGTTAAACTATGCAGTCTCTGGCGGCAGCAATGATGCTATTTTTAGAATATTTTGTGAGCAGTTAGAACATTTAACATCAGACGATATTGTTATTGCTTGCTGGACCGGCATAGATAGAACTGAAATTTGGCACGAGCTTGATCAACGTTGGCTGCAGTTAAGTATAGGTCAACAAAAGTGGAATCCAATTAAATCTAGCACGTATGCTCTTTCTGGAGAAAGTCACGGAGGAGAAATTTCACGTCTAGATGAATATAAACAGTATTGTCAACAGTGGAGCAAATATCATGTCAACATGCAATCAAGTAAACTAAACAAATTAAAAAATATAACAGCATTAAACACCCTGGCCCTGGCTCGATCAGTTTCAGTTATTAATATTGATAGCTTTTTCTCTGTCAATAACAGTGTTAAATGGGTAATTAATGAAACATTTTGTAGCTGGGCTATGCGTAATAACTGTCCTGCAACTGATTGGGGGCACTATTTTTTAGATACCCATCAACGGTTTGCTGATCTGGTTGTGTCTAACTACAAACCTTAACTCCGTACTGTTGTTCAAAGCGATCTGCATCGATTCGATCATTAACAACCGGCTCGCCCCGAATGTTAAGGCTAGTGTTAAGCAACATGGGGCAACCTGTAAGCATGTGCCAGTCTTCAAGTAGTTGTCTAATACCGGAACCATCTGCGGGCACAGTTTGCACCCGTGCAGTGCTGTCCACATGACAAATGGCCGGGAACTGCTCCGGATGTTGACACGGGGCAACAATCTGCATGTAGTGACTAGACTCCCAGTTGTGTGGCATATCGAAATGTGTACTAGCGAACTCGGCTAGTACAACAGGGGCAAAGGGCCGAAACTGCTGCCTGCGTTTAATCAAGTTGACCTGGTCCCGGATGTCTGGTCCACGTGGGTCAGCTAGCAGGCTACGGTTACCTAGCGCACGTGGTCCGAACTCGGCACGGCCACTGGCTACTCCCACAATCTTGTTAGCTAGTAGTTCATCAATCACTGCTCGGACTGGATATGCACCTTCAATGTTATGGCCCAAGAATGCAGTTTTCCAATTCAGTCTGCGTCCAAATGCCAGTGCTGCTGCACCCAAGCTGCTGCCGGCATCGCCTGGATTGGGCATGATCCATATGCGATCAAACACGTTACCCAGTATACTGTTGGCAACACAGTTCAGTGCTACCCCGCCCATGTACACCAGGTTGCTCTCGTCCGTGAGCGCACGGGCATGCTGCATGATGTTCCGGACCAGGGATTCAGTCAATGTCTGTGCTGCCGCTGCAATGTCTTCTTTACGCAGAAATGGCAGCTCATACGGATCCAGGCCTATGTGTAGATTCTTTTTAAAGCGGGCAGTTTTAATATCATCAATGAACTGATCGCGCATCCAGGCTGCACCTAAATCTGATCCATATGCAGCCATGCCCATGGTGATGTATTCTTCTTCCATAGGCTTCAAGCCTACCGCCTTGGTAATGGCCGAATAGAAAAGACCAATACTGTGTGGATACCCTTGCTGCCATAACAGTTGATACTGTGCACAGCCGTCTATTGTGGAATAACCTGCACGATAAATGCTGATGGTGTCAAGCTCGCCGATAGCATCAATTACCACAACGGCTGCAGTTTCAAATGGACTAGTCTGGAAACCTGCAGCAGCATGACTCAAGTGGTGGCCGGCACAGGTAACACTAGCAGACTCCGGGTACCAGCGGCCCATGTGTTGCTTTAACGCAGTTCGCAAGCGCCAAGGGCCATACAGGTGCTGCCCGCTGCGCCACTGTTGTATGTTATGCATCCAAGGGCGCTCGTAGTACGCCACAGTAGACCAGTCCCATTGGCCAGCATCCTGTAACAGATCAGTGTGCAGGAGTTTATCGTTTTTCTTTTTGCTGTACCGTTCGCTATGCCCTGCAAACATGATCTCGCCGTCGCTGCGGACCACCGTGGCTGCGGCGTCATGATAGCCGGCACTAACACCAAGAATGTGTTTCATTTATAAATGAATGGGTCTCTGCGTCTTAATTCTTTAAGTTTTTTACGGTAACGAATTTCTAGTCTGATCTTGGCAATTAAATTACGAATCCAGTTCATTATGAGTTTCCTTGATTAATGATTGCAACTTGTCGAGCCATAAAATCATCGTCACTCCAACGATAATCATACTGTGCTGCACTGCTACTTGTTTTTACACTGTAAACATCAAGGTGCTGTACTAATTTAGCCCATATGTCTTGGTAGTCAACAGAACCAAATGTGCGCAGTAAATCAACCTGCGCCACTTGTGGGTGCCCAATAGTTAGGCTCTTGTCCTGTGGGTCAAATCCATTATGTGCCAACCAATCACGGAACTGGGCAATCTTTTTTTGCTGCCAAGGAAAGGTACCGGGATTGTTGGCCCACTCAATATCAAAGTCCCCGGCTGCTTCGCTTTGCCCACGCAGGGTAGTGGTGATTAGTTCACCGACGTCCCGGCTCTCGTCGCAAAATACCTCCCAGTGGTGCTTGCCCACTGCTTTGTTTACACCCACAAAAACTCCACCCAGTGTACGGTTAATGGTATCGACCCCGAACAGTTCGTAGTCGCCTTCATCTAGTGAAAATCTCGGCGCTTGTAGCCAACACATTAGCTGGCTGGGGCGCTGCCATTCGGGTGCTGCTAGTTGCATGCGATAGCTAAGGGCCCAGCTTTCAAACTCATGACACAGTAGGTTAAGTTGTCTAATGTGCCACCGTGTCACGGCATTGGCTCGAAGGAAAAACGGGCTCATGTGTCCACTAACACCTTGCAAGTCTTCAAAGTAACGGTGTAACCAGTTTAATCGATCGTGTACAATATTACGTCCAACTTGGATTCCTGTTCGGGCAGCTACATCATCGTCTCGGTCTGCAATACAGTTGTCCATTGAGAAGTGATCATTAATTTGATATCCTAGGTCAGCTGCATTAATTGCAGCAATGGATCGATTTGTTTGATCAAGAATCAACTGCCCATTACGTTCATGCTCTACTATGCCAAAGAAGCAATAGTTCTTTTCAAGATGATAATTGTTTATGAGTAATTGATTCAGAGCAGCCAGCCATTTACGCGACAAGCTGCTGTCGTACACATCAACGTATACGGTCAACTGTTGATTGTCGTGGCCGCGTAACTCAATTTCAATCTGATCTAATACTGTTCCACCACTCATATATTTCTTTGTCCTGTTGTAGTATATCTAGCATTGTGTAGGTGTCGTTGCGAATTTCTTCCAGCTTTAGAATTCTACGCTTGCCTTTGATCAGGCCTGCTTGCCAAGTCTCCGGCCATTGCTGCTCAAATGTAGGACGGTTCTTTAACTGTAGCAGCACATCACGCAGTGCGCCCTCGGGTAACTGTGCTGCCAGCCGGTCCACACGCTGGTCCAGCAGTTCCCGGGGCAAGGCCAGTGGACTCAGCACTATGTCTGGACTGAAGCTGAACACTACCTTGGCCAGCACACCTACTCCATACTCCTGTGCTAACCGCTGTATGTTCTCTACTTCAAACAAGCCGGGCAGCGTTAAGGTAAAGTCTATACGCATTTGCCGCGGGTGCCGTTGCTGTTCTACACCACGTGCAAAGTTATCCCGCCACTGAGAATACTTTAGTCCTGTACGGATGTACTCTCCTGTGGCTCCGGTGCCATCCAGGCTAGCACAGATTTGCCAATCGCGTATGTTATCAAGAATATCTCGATAAAGATTATTGCCTCTGTAATCCACCCTGCTAAGGTTGGTGTTGTATCTAGCGTAAACACCGGGGCCATCTCCTAGTTCAATAATTCTTCGCATGTAGCGCCAGTGTTGCTCGTACATCAAGGGCTCACCGCCAACCCAGTATATTTCTTCTACTCGGTGCTGTTCAACTGCTTGTGAGAACTCAGCCTCTACCTGCTGGTCTTGGAACTGCGTGATCTCTTTACGCACAACAGGCAGCATCCAGTTGTTCCGGGCATTTCCCCAGTCAATCATGTTGTGCTGCTGCTGTTCCGACTCCCACTGGCTGCTTAACATGTCGCCACACATGCGACATTTGAAGTTGCACAGGTTGCTGAAACGATAGTCCCAGCTCACAGGTTGCAGTGTGGTGTGGCCAGTCGCATCTGTGCTGCCGACCACCTCGTCGTATTTGTGCTTGAACAAGTGCCAGAAGTAACTGCGATACACATCTGTATTCAGCAGTTGATTGTTACAGACTTCGCACTCGGGCAAGGTCTCCCCGGCTAGCATTCTGCGACGGACACTGCGCATGTGATCTCCATTCCAGTGTTGGTCTAAAGTGATAGGAATATAGCGCCCTGAGCCCGCTGCTGTGTCGATGTACTGCTGGAAGTTCTGCGCTGGCTCCCGGCTAGCACAGCACATACGGCGTTCAGTTTGGGGACTCAGGTAAGTGTGCGTCCAGGCCGCCAGGCACAGGGTATCAGGTTTATCGTTGTGGGCCATTATAACCGATAGCTGCTGCCAGTTCAGGATGATCGGTACGTAGGTCTTGCCTGCGTTTCCAGTCAAGGTCTTCAACCTTCATGCGTAATACTCGACCATCTAAACTTACCCCTCGCTGCATAAACTCAATTATGTTGTTGAAATCTAGTCTATTACGCTCCGACACCTGAGCCGCTTGCAAACGCTGAGAGATGATATCCTTGGCCTCTTGGGGCAGTGTCGAGATACTAAAGTAGTATGCTTCGTGCAGCATATTCCAATACACAAAATCAAACCCCTGACGATCAATCCAGTTAGCTACTGCTTCAAGGTACGCTACATTAAACACATTGACTGTAGTGCATACTTGCAACTGAATATTAGTGTGCTCGTTGCGGAGCTCGCGGAAACGTCGAACATTTTCTTGTACTTGCATCCAATCGGCGTTGGTGCGTTGATATTCAAACCGTGCACCCACATCATCAATACTAAGTGCAATCTCCACAGTCTTAAAATGGCGCCAAATAGCCGGCCCTTTTTCCGGATAGTTGGTTCCATTTGTATTGTAATGGATCTCAACCTGGTGAGCAATGCCAAGATCCACAATCTCTTGCAGCATGTCAAAATGCTGCTGGATCATAAATGGTTCTCCACCTGTGAATTCAATATAACGTATTTGATCTAGTACGCGGGAAATCTCTCCCCAGAACTGAGTATTCTCTTTGGGCCAGGCGCCAGCACGAAGCATTTGGTAGTGGAAGCTTTCTTTTTTCTTTTCAGGGGTCAGGAACTGTAGTTCCTCAGTAGCAAACGAACTAGAACTCCAAGATCCACAGATACGGCATTTAAGATTACAGATGTTTCCTAGTTTAAGATCTAGAAACACCAGGGGTCGTGCGTCCACAGTCCACTCAGCATCCGGTATCATGTGCTTGAGGCGATTCAGTGTGTGCATACGCTTACTAGTGCGCCCTGATCTTTCCTCATTCCAGCACTTACGGCATGTTGCAGGCTGTTTTTTATCTAAAAAGTCCTGCCGCAGACGTTGCATGTATTGACTAGACTGTACAACGGAAAGATCCGCAGTGGCAAGATCAAACTTTGCGCCTGACTCATCTACAATCTCCTCCTCTGCCAGGCAACAAGGACGTACAGTGCCGATGGGACTAGCTTCCAGGCTGACCCAGGGCAATACGCAAAACTTATCGTGTGGTATTTTCATTATGATCCATTTAGAAATACACCCTCGGTCCGGGCCCTTTTGTTTGCTGTAGCAAGTTGATTACTTGTTCATACTCGGGATGAGCCGGGTCATAAACGTTTTGTTGAACAAATTCATCTAGTGGCCAGGTGTACCAGTTCCACATTTTTTGAAAGTTGATTTGCTGGATACCAAGGTCTGCACAAAGCTGTTTAAATAATACTATTTCTTTATAGTTATCGCGCTGTACCACAAAGTCAGCAGTAATCATCAAGGGTAGTTTTTGTTCTTTAACCAAGTCAACAATCCAACGAGTATTCTCCAGCAGCGTGTCCCATTGTCCATTAACACGCACACGGTGATATGTGTCTGCGGTAGCTGCATCAAAGCTGATCCTAAGTTCCGACACGTAGGGAAGTAACTGCTCGACTAAGTCAGATTTTGATTTTAAATAGCTGCCATTGGTTTGTATGATGTGGCGAATGTTGCTCTTTTTCTGACTAATAATGTAGTCAATCAATTCAACATATACTTGACTAATAAACAGTTCGCCGCCGGCCCATCGAATTTCTACAGGTTGATCTTTAATTTCATCGATAATCAGCCGCTTGATTTTTTCAACAATACCATTGTTGATTTTTCGTATGTACAGGTGCTTGTTGTTGTTGATCAGGGTGGGTCTGCAACTGGGACACTTAAAGTTACATGTATGATCAAAGTCAAATATCAAGTTACCAGGTACTTGCGAAAGCATTATGCTAGCACTGTCAACAGACTCAAGTGGCACAACATCATCATTCTCTGCCACCGCCACAGGATTTATACTAAAGAATCTGCATAGGTTATTATTGCAATACAGATACCTGCCTGCGAGTATTTCCTGACGTATGTCTTTGGCAGTTTGAGAATTTAAAATATCATAAATTGAATCAACTGCATTTATATTGCCAGCAAACTTTGGCAGCCAGGCGGGGCTTTGGCAGATAAACACATCTCCGTACGAATTGACACCCAGTGTCTCCCAAGGGGCACGGCAGTGGGCAACGGTAGCAGGCACTTTTTTATTAAAAAATGCCTGCCCTTGCATACGTCTATTGCCGTCGGCAATCAAATTGCCTTTGTTTAGTTGTTGATATTCTTTGTATCTGCCAGCTACCGCGTTGTCGACGCGTTTTTGTATAACAGAATCAGAGGATCCTTTACCGTGAACCACTTCCCAATATCCCGGCCAATCCGACTCTGCTAATACTCGATATTCATCTTCGGTTATAAAATCATTTAATTTCATTGTACTAATGCTGCCAACTCAGGGATTACAGCAAGTATGCTTTCATTTCGTATTGCATCTAACTGTGCAGTCTTTTCCCAAAATTTAGGAATTAAGGAACTATTGTCCGTGGCCATCATAAAGTTAATAGCACTTTCAAACCCCACAGTAGCACGGTTAAGAGGATCCTGAGGACGCAGCCACTCTAGGTGTTCCCGAAATGCTGCACAAACACGTTGTTTGTATTGAGCAGTAGCAATGTCGATCCGTAAATATTCTGGGGTTTGTAATATGTTTATGTTTAAATCCTGAGGCTTGATATAACCTTTCTTTACCCAGGCTTTGTGGAAGTCCGGTATGTGCAATGCATTCATAATGCTAAGGGTGGGGCTAATATAGAAATCTACCCGGGGGCAGATTGACATCATTTGTGCACGATTTCGTTCTACTACGTCCCACACTGTGCCTTTACGTATATATTCGGCCCTGGCACCCATTGCATCTAGCGATGCCCCTACTGCTACACTATCAAACTTGCGCCAGTAATCAAATACAACACGATCTTTAAGTTTGGTTTGAGTAAAGTTAGTGTTATATATCAATCGTACATCAAACCGGCCACGACGTTCTAGTTCGTCAAGAATGTTGTAGTGCTCTTCCATCATGAGTGGTTCACCACCGGCAAAGTAAATTTGCTCCACATAGTCAAGATGGGGAACTAGTTGTTCCCACATATCAACACGATTTTTACCGGCAAAGGTCAATGCTTTATTGCCAGCAGCCCAGCCAGGACCAGCTAACTTGGTTTGATCTTGATACCATGATGAAGAAAAGATATGCCCGCAGCTACGACAGCTTAAATTACACAAGTTGGAGAAACGAATGTCCCAGTATGACATTTTAAATTCGCCATCATCAAGTCGTTTAATATGATGTCCGTGATGTTTGTTAGCTGATCTACGACCAGAGAAAAATCCCGACTCTTCTTGTTCATAGCAACCAGTGCAGGCAGGCGACTCGACCTCTGTGAGCATGTTAGTGCGTAGCTCATTCATAGGCTTGCCGTGATAAATTTCCTCTAGCGTGTTAGTCTGGCAATTGCCTACAGAGTTTGCCATTCTGGCATGACAGCAGGGATATGCTGCTCCGGTAGGGTAGGCGTGCAAGTGTATCCAAGGATAGATACAAAATGTCTTGCTTTCTGTTAATAAAAATTTTTCTCTATCAGTAAGCTGGTCTAATCTAATTTTAATAGGATCAGTTGACCCGTAACGGTATGTTTCGGCGCGTACTGCATAGTCTAGGGCCACTGTCTTCTTATAGTCGCCGCTGACAATAATAAACTCCATTGGTACTGGATCTGCACTTAATTCAGTCAGTATTGCCCACTCTTTTTCAATTTCAGAATTAGTAGTTACAACAATAACAAAAAAGTTAGATATGTCGATTTGATTCAGAATAATCTGTAAGTTTCTAAGCACAATACCAGCAGACAGTGTATTATCTTCTGTGTAGAAATCTGTTGTGTGTGTAAAAACAATACGCTCATTGCTAGCATATGATTCTTTATGCAGGCGTCGGCAGGTATGTTCTAGCCAGTTGCGCCCCTCATTAAATTTTCCCGACCAGTGGTCTAAATTTACTGTTTCAACTATATCATACTGTTGAATCAAGGCGGCGACTTTAGTTTCTATATTCATAGTGAGTTGTACCAGTCTGCTAGGGCAGGAAATGTGCCGACAAAATCTTTACCGCGACGTTGATCGTATTGTGTGTAGAACTGTTTGAAGTCATTTAATAGCTTAGGGCGATCAAACGCTTCACTGTGTGGTGTTTCTACAACCTCTAAGTAATCAATCAGACGCTGTACTTGATTGATCTCATGCTCGTGCAGCCAAGGGTTGTTGCGGTGACGGTACATCCAGTCCTGTAGACGAACACAGTAACGGTCACGCAGCTCTTTGCTTAGTACTAGCGGACTTTGAAAGCTAGGAAAGCGCAGTATGTTCACGCTAAAGTTCACACGGTTTCGCCCATATATCTGTTTGAACTCTACTAGCTGGTGCAACAAGTCTGTAAAGCTGTCCAAGCACAGTGCATTAATAGTGCACATAACATGCACAGCCTTGACAGTGTTGGACTCTAGCAAGGTACACACGTTGTTGCACCATTCCGGATAGTCCAAGCCATCACGTATGTATTCAGCCTGCACACCCACGGCTTCTATGCTGGTGTACAACTCCACGTGCGGCAAGGGACGGATGGCTTCAATAAAATCTCTCACTTTGGCCAGTGGGAATCCCAGGTTGCTGTTGATTGCTAGCTTGGTAGCAGACTTGCCTTGATTCCCTTTGAACCATTCAATCAGCTTCCAGGTGTAGCCAGACATCAGGGGCTCGCCGCCTGTGATTCTTAGTTCTTGCAGGGTAGCGTGTAGGTCTGTTTCCCACCACTTGAAGAACGCATCCACGTACGGATTGGCCTGATTAAACGTGTAAAGTTGAGCACTATCGTGGGTATGAGTAAAGTGGTTACGCCCATCAGACACCAGGCCGGTATAAGGGCCATGCTTTTTAATGTCATTAACCCAGGTACTACTGAAAGCAGGGTTGCAATAACTACAAGCGAACTGACAAGTTCGATCAAACGCAATCTCCAGGGTCTTGAGGTTAACGTCTTCGGTGTACGGGATAACTGCGGCAGCATGTAGGTCCTTTATTGGATAGATTTTTGATTTGTACACACGGTCGCTGACAGCGTTTCTGTCCATTGATTCTATTTTCCAGCAGTATTCGCAGCCAACTGGTTTTTCACCTGTCTGCATCATCTTGCGTTCTAATTTCTTCTGTATACTATTATGCAATGCTGACGGATTAGTTTTAATGTCTTCTACGTCTATTGCATGTGCTGGAGGATGATGGCAACTGGTTGTTTGCCCAGAACCAAGCCAAATAGTAGCATTGTACCACTTGGCTGCACAGAAACTATCACTAATAGGGTCAAGAACTTCTTGACGAAAGGTTAAATCATTCACGGTGTTGTTTGATAAAGTTGAAAAATCTAGTAGGGAATTCAGATCGAATTCTTGGCACCAGTTCGATCAGGTGCTGCTGATTGTATTTACAGACTTCCCGTGCGGCTGCTAGGAAACTAGACAAGCTATTATTACATAAATCTCCCACAATGTCAATGATTCTATCCATTCGGTCCTGGTGATTGGCTATACTATCAAAACTTTCGTCAATCAAGTGCTCAAATGTTTTAAATCCTATATTATGCATGTCACGGTAAAAGCCAGGACCGGTGGCACAGATCCAGGGATGGCCCATGACCAGCTCCTTGGCTATCTTCTCTGTGCGAAAGCTGTACGGGCAATCAAATACCGTTTCTGTTACTAAACTAAAGTATGTGTCTCGATATACCTCAGGCACAAGGTAAATCTCTCCCCATAGACCTTTAAATAGTTCTGTTTTAATAAATGTACGATCTAGCGGCCCGGTCCCAATCACACTGTCTCTAAACTGTTCAACTTCATACTCGCGCGGCAACCGCTGTAAGGGAGTAGTTGTAGACATTATGTCTACGTCGCCTTCTCTTAAATTAAATGGATGCTGCCATCCTCTATGTATTGGTCTGCTATCTAACATGGTCCAGAGGCTACGATCCAACAGGCCTCGACGTTTAATCTGTTCCCAAAGGTATTTTCTATGTGGTCGGCTGCGCCCATTTAAGAAAAGGAAATCATAAGGTTTGTCCACTTGTGTGTAGATTTCCTCGCTGCGTTGCATTGCTGCCACGTTCTCGTCGTAGTCTAGAATCTTTTCTAAAAAATGATCGTGTAGTATATAAGGATACCTCGAGTCCATGTCTCCGCCGCTGATCAGTAATACCTTGTGATCAAGGATCAACTGTTCTAACCCAATTACATGCAGTTGATTAATCAGTGCTTCGGATCCTTCTGCAGAGTTACCAAATACCATTATGTACTGCGGATCTAGTGACATTAAATGGAACTTTTCCCGGTTATCTAAGTACTGCTGCCGGCCCACAATGTAAATGGAATTGGGGATTGGGTCATGCCTGGAAAAGTCCCAGAATTCGTGTGTGCGCCAAGGTAGTAAAATCTTGTAGACTTCGCTAAAGGTGTCAACTACTAAGTTAGGGCGTGGTAGCATTGGTTTTAATCAGATAAAAAGTTCATTAATTTTGGGTGCAAAGATTTAGCAAATCCTCTGTAACTACGGCGAGTGGGATGGTAATCATACATTAGGCCTGCCTTTGCTAAGGTGTCCCACAATATCCATTGGTCTATGACATGATCATGTAATACCGAATCGACTACCGATTCCGGGTGATCATAAAAAAACTTAAAATACAGTTCCATTGCGATGCAGTGCTTGATCTGTACGTTGTCTTGTGGTAGATGTATTACTCCATCAACTACATCAAGTCCAGCGTCACTTGCCATCCATTTCTGCATGCTAGGGTGTGCTATAGTTATATTGCTGTAGTCACAGTCAACTATATCACAATGTGTACCAATTAAAAATACAGGAGGGCCTAATCTAGAAATAGTTTGAAAAATATATCGATTACATTCCCTCCATATGTCAAACCAATCCTGGCGACGAACATAGTCTAGCCGGGTCATGCCAGTGATAGACTCAATGTCTCCCCAGGGATCACTATAAACCCATACTATGGGCAAACGATTGTCTAAATTAACGTTTCGGGTAATGGTCAATGGCGGTGCTGACAGGAACACTTGTCTTGTGTGCAGGATCCCCCATTCCAACGCAAAATTAGTTGACGGCTCTGTATCATTATCAAAGCTACGGTCTGCCCAAGTCGGTCCAACATAGTTAAACATTAAAATACAACTGTCGATTTAATTGTTGATACTCGCGTACTAGCTTATTTGACTCTACTGTTACGGGTCTGCTAACAATAGCAGATACACACTGGTCTAACAATAAATTGTCCTGTCCCATAATGGTTCGAAAGTTGATTGTATAATCATAATGTACATCCTTGTTTTTTTCAAACCAAGGAGTAATTAGTGTTTCCAACAAGTCGGCCACAAGGTCATTACAAATAATGTCTGACTCTGCAATGTTGTTACAACTGTAAACTGGATAGTCTGGACCTACCCATTTGTTGTATTCCTCGGAAGTCCACTTGTCGGGCCAGGCCTTTTTCACTAGTAATCGTGATATCAGGGTATAGTCCTCGGGCAGTACTGTAATCCCAACAAATTTTACATCAGGATTCTGTTGTCTAAAGTCAGGATCAAGTTGATGACTATAGTATAGTCTGGATCCTGAGCGATAGTTTAGATCCCAATAGTCTCCTAAGAATACAGCGCCGGGCGCGCCCTTCCAGTTTCCGTGCCCTAAGTCATGACAATGTCCAGTCTCACTAAACCTGGGCTGTACGGGAATACCCATCAACTTGGCAAACAATGACATTAGAAACAATCCGCCGGCGCCGGCGCAGCAATAAATCATGTATCTGTCAGAATTCATACTAGAATAAGTTCTCTATTTTATATTGTTGATGTTGTGCAAACACTTGAAATCTTTCTCGATTGTACAACAGATCAGGCAGCATGTCTTGGTACAATTGTAAGACCTGCTGTTTAGACATCTGTGCTAGGTATTGTATTGCCTGCACCAGCGAGTCGTGTACTTCGAGTTCATTAACTTGCTCTAACTCTATATTAGGGAAGTAGTGAGTGAATGTTCGAAACCCGTTACTCCTTAACCAGTTGTATATTTTTGTCTGCCCATTGAGAAGGAAAGGTCTTAACCCTAATATAGGCTTCCATGTTTTTTCTGTGATAAACATGTTATCCCAAGGTAAGAATTCAGTTTCACTTACAATAGTTAGGAAATGATTTTTCCAGATCATCATATTGCCCAGGCTGTGTATATCGTGTGGAATTCCAAACTCCATACTCATATCCCAGTTGCCCTCTTGAGCGTAGTCCTCGGGCTCTTCTCCCAGTAGTAACTCTCCACTGTATTCGGCATCTCCGATATAGGTACCGCTACTTTTACCCAGCGTTACTACACCATGTGTGATTAGTCCGGCTTTGACTAATTGATTAATAAAGTTAATCCTGTGTTCCCTGGGCTTGCGGTTATAGTTAACATACAGCAACTCAACCCGGTCTAACAGCAACTCATCTCGGCTATAGTACTTAAAGTACTTGGGTAGCAATGTAGCAATAAATGTAAATTGATATTGCCCATCAAAGTTACCAAGATAGTATGTTTCCTGTGGAGAAATACAGTCAACTAAATCATTAATCTGATCAGATGTTAACATTACAGGATCAACTGTTGAGAGAAAAAACAAACGATCAGCTGATTTAAACTCCCTGGCTTTCCGGTACATGTCGTTATCAAACTGCGGCCCAAACCAGGTGGTATTAATTAAAAGATTTTGTCCAATAGGCCATTGCTGATTTATTTGTTGTGTAATACTGTTGATCAGTGCGGTTTCATCCTCATGCCATTGGCTGTTAGATTGAAATGTTGTGCCAATCACAGTGACATTATTGAGTATCATAATCCAAGGCTGTCTGGGTCAAGTTGTTTGACAATTTCATACACTTCTTTATTATTCCAAGGCGTGTGACAGAACCCATCGTTGCAAGAGCGACACAGAACTTGATCAGAGTAACCAATTTTCTTGTTGAGTGCTGCAACATTTTTAACTTCGTCTCCATTGATAACTTCTTCATAACTAGATGTCAACAAGTTGCCTAAGTTATGTTTAAGAGAATAATCCATGCAACACAGCATCACATCACCATTGGGCAGTAGTACATTTGCTTGGTATTCTTTGTTACGGGTGCACTCCACAATGTATTCGTACCTAGGGGGCAAATTCACAGGTTGTGTTTTAATATTATTCAGAGTGAGATTGTTAGCCCTGGTGTGCAAGTACCAGTTTGCAGGAGTAGTCGGTATTTGTATAGCCGGATCCAAGAGTGAGTCGGCATCCATGGTCATTTCGGCCACGTTAAATTCTTTTATTTGCTTTATCTGGGTCAGGGTGTAGGCATAATCACTATCGTAACGGAATCCTAACATGTTACCGTTACGGTCGGGCAAGTGTATCCAGAATTGTTTTATTTGCGCTGCATATTGTTTTAAAATTATAACAAGTTCGTCACAATTTTGTTTAGTTATATTGTATAGAGTAGTGTAGATAGATATGTTATGCCCACGTTTTAATGCTAGTTCTACAAATTGGGTGCAGAGCTTGTTAGCCCAGGGTTCGGTGTAGCCGGCAAATATTATTTCAACATCCAGTGGTAACTTGTCCAGTACTGTGCAGTATGTTTCCATACTCATCTTTTTTTCCGGATGCGTGTACGCTTGTCGCAACTTGTCCTGTGGACAAAATGTACACATTAGCGGACATCCAATCTGTGTGGTTATCTCTAATGATCTCATGACTTACTCCAATATCGACATTCGTCCCACCAGGTGCGCATCTCAGGGAATGTCGTTAAGAAATCTGTGCCTCTTCTGCGATCGTGCTCACTAAAGAAACGATAAAAATCTGCACGATCTTGTGAATGCTTTTGTTCCAAACCGCTGCGCATCCAGGCAATGTCGCGGTCCAGGCGAGAAACTTCGTAATCCTTGAATCCTTGAAATGGTGCGCTAGAAGTTTCTTTATGTTCCGACATCCAGGTATGCACTTGATCTAATCGAGTAACATAGCTTTCAGGTAGGATCTGTAGGCTTTGCCAGGCGGGTTCTCGCAATACAGGCGTATCAAACCATACACGCTGATAGGTTTTAGAATAACGATTGCGTAACTCTAATATGCCAGCAAACAATTTTTCTAGACTAGACACACTCAAGTTGTTCATTGTTATGATGAACGTAAGGCTATTATAGCTAGGAACTTCTGTAAGGAATTGATTTACCCTACTCCATAACAGATCAAAGTCCAGGCCGTGTCTGATGTATTCAGCCTGCGCTCCCCATGCGTCTAGGCTCACGTACTGCATAAAGTGTTCAATACGGCCGTCACATAGTTGCTTAACGGAGGACAGGTACTTCTGCCACAGCTTTTCTTCTACACTAAAGTTACTGGTAACATTCAGGTGCAACCGGGGGCTAGGGTTAGCAATCACGTAATCAAACACACGGTAAGTGTTCTTGTCCATGAGTGGTTCCCCGCCAGTCATCCTAAAGTGTTCCAGCTGTGGATACAGTTCAGGCCACCAGTCCCAGAACGCATCCACATACGGGTTGGCTTCGCGCACAGGGATAACACGTCTTGACCCTGTAAAGTGGTCAGGCGCATTGTGTGGAGTTTTGGTAGGGTAAGCACCGTGTTGATCAACTTCGGCTTGCCAACTACTGCTGAATTGCGGGCTACAATAGCTGCATTTTAAATTGCAAGCATGGTTGAAGTTGACTTCTACATAGCTAGGAACTACATCATCCTCGTCGCCGGTGCTGTTCTTTATCTTATCAAAGTCCGCTGCTGCCCAGGGTTCCCCACTACGGTAGTGTCTATCACTAAGCTTGCCCTGATCTTCCATGTTCCAACAGTATTGACATTCGGCAGGTTTCTCCCCGCGCAGCATCATCTTTCTTTGTGTTTTTTTGTGTGCAGTGTTATGCAGTGCCGAAGGATTAAGTTTTATTTCAGCTGGATCAATTTGATGCAGCGGCGGATGGTAGCAACTGTTGTTCAGTCCTGTGGGTAAGTGTAAACTGACTTGTTTCCACTTGGCCAGACACAGTGCAGGGCCCAAATTCTCTTTCATTTGTTCGGCCGAATTTAAAAATATGCTTTTGTTTGCTGCGATCATAATTGTGTTATTGTTGTTTGATAAGTGTGTTGTTGGAGCAAATTATAGTTGTGATCCAATGAGTACTGCATATCCCAGTACATTGCTTCTAGCTCAACTGTTGTTTTTTGTGATAGCATATCTATTAGATCGAAAATCTTTTTTAATCTGTCTCCGCCGGAGAATCCATCATACTCTTCGTCCCAAAAATCACCAAACGTTCTGAATCCCAGTTGTCGCAAGTATGCCAAGTAATCCTTAGATCCAAATATAATAAATGGTTTCTTTAATAACATAGGTCTTACTGTTTTTTCTGTAGGGAAAAAAGTCCGGCCTGCAATATGAGATTCCACTACTATATCTACTAGCGTATGCTTATACATGCTAGTTAATGGATCATCGTAGTAGTAGCCTGCTGTGGCTGTATATCCCGCAGAACTATTTTGTAGCAGTGGTAAATGCTGTATCATCTCGCCGGCCGCCGAGGCTTGCTGTACATCGTAGGTCAACAGCTTGTCTAATTCAAACTGTATTAAATTATTAGGATCAATCGTGGCAGAAAAATGTACTAGCGACTGGGCGAAACAGTTTTTCCATACATAGCTAGCTAATCCTATTCTCCCAGCTGTAGGTCTATGATAGAAACAAAGAAATCTCTTGCTTAAATCCCATGTGTGTAATTCAGGGTTTATTTCATATGTATTTTGAATCCAAAAGTTAGGACCATTAAACTGTATATTATATTTCTGATGTTGTTCTAACGGGTTCCATGTCTTAATACAAACAGACTCGAACTCAAACGCATCTAACAGTGTGTATACGCCTAGATTTTCCAAACAAATTGCTTCGGGATCTACTCCTAACTCAATTGCTTGGCCTTGATGTTGCGCCAGGAACTGCACAAACTCAGTGAGATTCCAAAAACGATCACTAGTTGCACCAATTCTGAAACTAGGTATTACCATCCCTCTTGCTGCCGTATAACATCAATCTCTCGTACCATAACACCACGACTGTGCCAATTGCTGCGGTAGTGGTGCTTGAAGAATCTACTTTGATCTGCGTCAAATACATTAACTGGGAGTCCCAGTTGTGTGTTAAGTGCTACCGCAGTAGAGGTGATTATGTCATGGGCGCCTTGTTTAGAAATTTCTTTCCATAGTTGCTCAAGGGCGTCGAACGACTGCACTTCAGTATGGTCCCATTCACTTAGCATGGTCTTGAATGTGCCCAATCGGGCGCCAGCAATGGCCCAGTTGCCGTGTTCAATATCCTGCCCGACGTTTTGCCATACAGTAAGGTTGTCAAGGTTACGTTGGTGTACACGATCCCTAAACTCGCTTAGTGTGGGCTTGCGTCCTTTGTCCAGACACATCTTAACACCTTCTCTAAACCCGGCGCGCCAGGCTTGCTGTGCAGATCCATTAGGGTACGTGGTAGAGAAGCAGTCATGCATGGACCAGTATAGTGGATCAAAACAAAACTCTACTTGTGTTTCTGTGCGTCCATCCGTGGCCTCATGGGTACGCATGTTACGTACAAAGGTGCGTGTCCAGGAACTCATGCCCCCGTTGCCATACATGAGTCCATTGATGTGATTGCGGGCACGCCAACGGAACACTGCGTTTTGGTAATCTTCTGTGGGCAACTCCAGTGTTTGATTAAAGAATGCAGGATCCGGCATGTTGTCCCCGTCAATCAGGATAAATCGTTCAGTATCACTTGCTGCTGCTGCTGCCTTGTGAGCGGCATCGCTGCCCTTGACTCCGTCTACACGGCGTGCCCAGGGCACCATATTCCGAATCTTGATCCAGAACTCTTCCTTTTGCGGTTCATCATAGCTTAGATAAACTACATCTAACTCTGCTACATCAACTTTCATATTTCTTTGTCCATTTGATATGTGGCGCTAGGGCCGATACTACAACGCTAACATCACCGGGCGCACAAGGTGTGCCGTTTTTAGCATCGGGAGCCAACTTGGCAGTTGCTGAGGTTCTAGCCTCTACCACCACCAATTTTTGATTCACAACACGCACATGATAAGATTGTGTTGCATAGGTAGCATGATTAATCTCAATATAGTTACCTGGCAAATCCTCCATGCTGTACACAATTGGCATGCCCGAATCGTCATAATACAGTCTATAAAACACCGGAGCGGGTTCGGTGCGATCCCAAGCAGCCCAAGCAGCCCAAAAGTTGTCTGTGGTTTCGTTACTCATAGCCAATTCTTAACATGATAGTGAAACATGCCCCATTGTGCAACTGTGTTAATTCGAACGCCAGGATCGGTGTGTTCCCAGACCAGTTCCCGGGTCCAGTCGTCGGTATGAATAGGATTTATATATCGTTTCATATGTGTAATTTTAGGACCAACTCCCGGGGGTAATGTCACACGCTCGGGTCCCATGATCTGTGCAGCCATTGCGTACACAACATCGGTTGTGGCAGCCTCATCGGGAAACTTGAGCAAGGTTCGGTACTGTGGCCAGTTTTCAAATATTTGTCGAACCCATTCAAAGAACTCCTGTGCGATTGTGCTTAACCGCCAGTAAGTTATGGCATTGTATACATCGGGTAGGTTATTGTCATCAAACAGTTTGCGATAGCGGCGGCTGGTAGCAGGCTGATCATAAAAATCTCTAGCACCTTGACTAACAACAACATCACGGTGTTCAAACAGTGTCCACCAATGGTCAATAGGAGAAGCTGCAATCATGTCAGCTTCTAACTTGATAGTCTGACGGAACGGACTAGCCCTGAACACTTGCCAATCGTTAGCAAACCCACCCAGGTCACCAGCCGGCAGTGTTCTTACAATGTCAAAGTCGGGTTCCTCAACTGCTGTGTCAGTCAACAAGCACACACGAGCCCTTGGATGTAATTGGTGTATGCTTCGGGCTAGATGCCTAGCACAATTTATATAGTTAACTGTGGCTGTGTTGACTGCAGGGATTAAGTATCCGCGTTCTTCAAGCATGGGCAACAATATCCATAAGAGTGCGCTTGCCCATGGCATGGAAGTCTTGATCTTTGAGCTCTGTCCACTTTCGCTGCGATTGTGCGGTTTGATAGTTAACTCTAAAATGGTCCGTATCAGTCTGTACCAGTTCATGCTCCGGAGTTACACTAGCCAAGGACCAGGCAATATCAGGCTGATGTAACACATGCCCATTGACTATGTTAAGTGCTATGCTCAGTGCATGATCGTTACGGTAAGTGCTGCGTGGGTTGCCGTAAAGATTGCAGTAATGTTTCCAATTGTCTCGGACCATTTGCATACTTCCAAAAATTAACTCGGCTGTGGTGCTGCGTCTAAACATCATGACCGTGGCCCAATGCATTGGCATACGGTTGCGTCCAAAGTAGTTTAGATCATCAAATGTTTGTAACCCGGTAACATCATATGCCAGACGGTGACAAAAGAAGTCTTGCCGCGCTTGCAATGTGTATGCAAGTTGTGTGCTGGCAACTACATAATCAGCATCTAGTACCAGGGTTTGATCCCAAGGTGTTAGTTCATATGCAGTAGTGCGGTTGGCGTTGTGCCATGCAACATTGTTACCAAAATCAGTAAAGTGCCGTATGCTTGATCCGTCTGGCACAGCGTGAATTACTTTGTCAAATGCATCTACGCGCTCTGTACTGTCGGTTACTACTGCAACAGGAATATTCAAGTGACGGCGAATTCTCTCGGCTGACCAAGCAGCCATGGCCAAATAGTCAATTTCTGAATTGTTAAATGCAAAAATTAATGCACCAGTTGTCATCTTTGTTTGCTAATTTGTTCAAACTCCACTAACCAGGCGTTCATTTGTTCTTGCCAACGGCCGTGGGCCAGCAGTTGCAGATCTATCGTGTGCACTCGAATTGGTGTGTTATACAGATCTAGCAATACTACATCTTGTTCGGTACAGGCCTGCAACAACGTTAGCAATTCTGGACCAGCACGCCACATGCCACCTGCATGAGCAAACAGCATCTTGGCTGTGTACTTTTCGTTAAGTAACCGACGAGCAGACTCGTGGTCAAATCGTGCTCGTGAATGAGCGATAAGTTGATCAGTATCCATATAGTGACTATTATACAGAACTACTAGACAAAAGTAAAGTACTAAATTGTCCGTTTACCCTTGGATTGCTTGTACTAAACCTACACCAAAACTTATTCGATTTTTAAATTCGTTATATGTTTTCTTAAGGCATTCCATAGCAGCATTGTGCTCCGAATGCTCAACATTGCCAATAACATCATGATCGGCATAATTATCCCAAGAAGCCCAATCTTCGAGTTTTGTGATCCCCCCCAAAAATCCGTAATCGACACATACTCGACAAAAATTTTGTATATCAAAGTAATTGTCGCGTTGGATTACAAGAGTTAAGGCAACTGATATTTTGTTAGTTTGGGTTTGCTCTTTAAGGTAATCAAAGTTATCAAGTAATTGTTCCCATTTACCGCCAAGTCTAACTTTTTCGTATACTTCTTTGCTACCAGCATCGATGCTGATTAGATATTCGGTGATACGATCACGTATGCTACTGTCTACAATTTGTTTTCTTATCAAGAGCCCGTTAGTAAACAGTTTTATATGTTGATCTTTTTTAGGCTTAAATCGATGTATCAACGGACGTAGTATAGAACTAGCCAGAGGGTCGCCATTACCGCTCATGATAATTCTGCACGGATGGTCAAAGTTTTCTAATAGTGTTACTAAATGATTAACCTGTACTATTTTTATATCATAGTCAGGTCCACTTGTGATCATTTTTGCATCGCGTCTGCAACTAGGGCAACGAAGATTGCAGCTTTCATCTATGTTAATTGATATAGTGTAAATGGGCCGACTAATATTGCCATTGGTTATGCCGCAGCGAGAAACAGCACAGTATGAGAATTTTTTACTTGCTATATCTTGTTGTAATTCTAACGCAGTGGGACTAGTCCATACTTGCTCTAATGTTGTAAAGTCTGTAATTTTACCCACACTTATCGGTAACCATGCTTCGCACTCACAAATAAAACAATCACCTTTCCAATCCACTAGCAATGTTTTGTTAGGTATGTCACAGGAATGTGGTATATCTAACTTTAATTGTTTGTTTCGTGGGATTGCAGTATATGAAAATTGATTAGCAATTGGTATAACAAGAGTGGCCATTTATAAGAAAGTAAAGGGCCTTGTTGGCCCTTTACTATGTTAATTTTTCCTTTACACCACTGTGGCAGCAATAGTTGGTGTGCCCCAACTTGCTGTAGTAAGGTAAGTGGAACTTGGTGGGAGATAGGTAACTAACGTAGTTGGCGCAGTAGCTGCACCAAATGTGGTAGCTGGACTTGTTACTGCGGTGCCGCCGGAGATATTGTCAGACGATCCAGCTCCCGAACCACCCGGGTCGGACCAGACAGTTGTTAATACCAACTGCGTACCTGTTCCGGCTGTTTTGGCATTTATCTGAATGAATGAACCAGTATAAGGTGAAGTATCAGCAAATTGCTTGTAAATGAGTGTATCGGTGGTGAGTAACTGGTACCAGCCAGTTGCGGTTAATAATGTTGTTGGAGTTCCTGTTCCGCCAACTTTGGTGGTACCTGTATAGTTTGTACCAGCAATACTTGCTGTGCCGCCGCCGGTGATATTAATATTACCAACTAGCGTATTTGCCAAGTCATTCCATTCAGTATCAGATGCTGTAGTATCAGCAGTCTTTTTTGTCTGCCATCTAACAATACCACCGGCATTGAAGAAATAACGTGCAGCATCGGCGCTGGCCCAGGTAATTGTATGAGTAAATGTAATTGTCCAGGCAGTTGACCCAGAACCTGTTACTGAGGTTTTACTTATATTACCAGTAAATGTACCGAACTGTGTGCCACTTGCTGCTGCGTTTGCACGGTTTGCTGTTATTGTGGTAAGATCAGTATTTACTGCCGATAATACCGTAATAGTGTTGCCAGCCGCAGGTGCTGTTCTTGCAGTAGTTGTGGCACCAGTATGACTGGCCATTGATTGGATGTTATTAACCAGGCCGGCCCATTGTGTGGCTGTCACGGTACCTGCTGCTGCCACATTCGACAGTGCAGATTGCCCATATCCACTGTTAGTAGCACCAGTTGCCCAAACGTTGTTAACGTTAGCCCCAACGTTTAAGCTAACAAAGCCATTGTAATCCGCTGCTTGAATTAAGCTGCCAACGGTGTAAGTCATGTTTGATCCTTATTTTGATGCTACGATGGCTTCGACAACGCCTTCTGCATCTGTTAATTTATCTTCTAGCGCACGACCCAGTACATTAAAATGCGTCGCTTCACCAGGTTTTGCTGATCTAGCAAGTCCATTTCCAGCGGAAACTAAACGGTCTCCCTTGAATACCTTACCAACTGCGCGAACCGGAACACGTCCAGTCATTGCAACCGGTGGGTGGGTTGCGTCGTCTCCGGCTGCTGAATTCATCAAATAAGCTGCTTGTGTACTTATTACACCAAAAACATTTTCGCTTAATTCAATCAAGGAGGTAGTGATTTCGGCGATGCCACCTAGTTCAACTACTGTGCCCGGAGCAATAAACTGATCGGCAGCAAATCTCTCAGCAACGTCAGCGTATTGTGCAGATGTAGACTTGGCAAATATAGTGTTAAAGTACCCGGCCGAAGAGCCGATGTTACCGACTCCGTTACCGTTACCGTTGATCAAGCTAACGACACTTAGCACAGTTGGCGAGCTAACTACGCCAGTTGCGCCGGCAACATCAAGCACTGTGGTGTTAACTCCGGCAACATTAACTTGCAATAGCAAGTTGCCGGTTTGTGTTTGATTACGAAAGAACACATCGTTGCCACTGACCAGGACACGAGCATCACTATTAACACCAACAGCTAGGCCACTATTGTTAAGTATGCCCAGCGTTCCTGTGGTAGTGTCGTTGCTGGTTGCGCTCAAGAAGCCGGTACTATCAATACCATCAAGTAGTTGCGAATCAGTCGCAGTGCCACGGAACAGATTATTGCTAACTGTAGTGCTTAGTTGCATGCCTGGACTAATTGTAGCAAATCCAGTAATTAAAGTTTGTGGAGTAAACGTAGCATCCTTTGACAGGATTGCAACAATATCGTTCTCAACATAAAACATAACAACCACATGATCTGCAGACAGGTTGTCAGTGACAGTCATAACAACTGCTCCCGAAGTGCCTTGACCAGCTGTGCTAGCCGGGCCAACTAAGATGAAGGCAGATCCGGACCAGACTTTGAGCTGTGCATTGGTGCTATCATACCAAAGATCACCCTGCACATTACTAGTTGGTGCTGTGGCACTAGCTGTTGCTGCACTAACAACCTTAAAGACGCTACCATTGTAGACCTTCAATAAATTATTAGCTTTGTCCCACCACAGCTGACCTGTTAGCGGCGCACCGGGTTGAACTGTGTTTGATCCACTCTCTAGCAAGTGAATAAAGTTCTCGTCGAGGAACTCACCGTAACCGGCATAGTTTTTACCAACTAGAGTCATGCTCGAGCTAGTGTTAATGGTACCATCTGCTACTGTTGCAAAAATAGTGCCATCTGTTAAGTTAATGGTATAGGCCATCTTGTCGTTTACTCCGTCTTATTACTATTTATAGGACAATAATACATCATATTTATGTTGCACTCAAGTTTGTCAGAGTCTGAATACGAACCGTGTAATCAATTTGAATTTGACGGTTTAGACTCTTCTGAACTGGATGGAATATCACGTGAGTGATCAACATAAGATTATCTGAACTACCTTCCCAAGATTTAAGTCCTAATTCGTCAAAAACGAATTCACCGTTAAAATTTGTGCTGTTGTCAAACGCTTGCTGCCCGGGTGGCTCGCCGTAATCCAACAGGCAAGTTACTAACACATCAGTGTACACTTTACCCGAAGTGTGTAGCACTGTAAGATTATTGCGAGTAGGATCTGTGTTGGCTGCGCTACCATCGTCGACTACTTTGATGTAGGTTTGATTGTAGAGGTCTGCATTTTGCCCAGTGGTATTTGGGGGCAAATATGTGATCACACCGGTAGGATCCACAGAGCTACCGCCGTTCCCAAAAGCCATTGCATAGATGAACCCTAGATTTTTGTTAGCAAGTGTTTGTGCCAATGCCACACTCATATTTTCATAATGAATAGCATTGTATTTGTCCACAAATACTTCCTGTGTAACGGGATCATAAATCTTTAAAAATCCCTCAATTTTGGCAGGTCCCAGGTCCATCATGATCGTATCTCCACGAAAACTTCTTTTGTGGATGGGTCAAATATCTTTACAACTCCATCCACACTAAACCCTGCCACTTCATTAGGGACAGGGCCAGGTCTAGCGGACTGTGGCTTGGGTGTAGGGGTGTTTTGTTGCTTTTGGTCCATACGTTATTTACCTGCTTTAATTACCACGGATAAACCTAGCTGCCAAAGTATTTGTATCTTGTAGGCTAATCCCGTCACTTGGGGTACTAGCGCCTGGGTGATACCAGCTTAGGCCTTGCCGAATTCGAATACTTACTTGATAACCTGCTGCAGGCGCTGTTGTAAAAGCAATTGCAACCGGGGCAGAGGTAATTATAATGTAGCCGCCCATTTGTTTAATCCCACCCACATACACTTCAACTGCCTCAACTAGCTCAGTACTGTCCAGGTTGGATATTGAGATTTCTGTTGCAGTGAATACAGTTTCTGTGCCATCCCCCAGGAAGTTCTGCGCAATTATTTTATCTTGGTATTCGGCCGGTAACAAATTACCAATACCAATGTCATATACCTCTGAGCCAACCACGTGATCAGCTGCTGCTGTGCCAGCAGTTCCGCGACGTAATCCACTGAGTGTGTTGGTTATAAGATCCCGGGTACGATATGTGATCCTTTCGCCATTGATTGTAATTAATCCAAACAGTCCTGCAGTTAAGTTAGGCTCAGACAGTTTACCTGCATCATCAACGTAGATTACTGCGTCGTCACTATTCAATACCGACACAAGTTGTGTAGTAGTGCTGGCTGTAATTCTATAAGCGCTCTGTTGTCCGCGCATGTCTTGAAATATACGGAAAGCAATACCGCCTGGCAACACACTTTGTGTAAAGCTAGTAATAGCCACCACATCATTAACAGCAATCGGAGGCCCAGAGATTATGATAGCGGTACCATCAACTACATAATTTAAACCTTCATATAAGTAAAGTCCATCTAAGGATACCATGATACGATTAGGATTAGAAATGATGCGACCGGTATCAAATCTATTGGTTTGAATAATTGTGCCTTCACTGTAATCGTATGACCCAGGATCACCGGTTGTTGCGCCAGCATCGTACAGAGTTGAGTCATATGATTCAGTTACTAAAGTACCAACTGTTTCCGGGCCCACAAACACCTGTGTTAAAATGTTTTGTTGTGCTGTGTCATTCCAAGTGGTTACTGAAACAACATCACCCACAATAGGTATAAACCCGCTGCCAGATTTAAATGTTAACACGTTGCCAACAATAGTATAAACAGATGCAGTGCTTACAGTGATTATAACTTCTGTTCCGATAAGTGGAAGTTCGGCTAGAATAACAGTTCTCGGGTCTCCGGTGTATGGTGTTACTGTAAACTGTGAGCCCAGGGTCAATCGAACATTATTTACAAATACTGAAACATCATTATCTGCAATCAGAGCCTGACTGTATCCGCCACGTACAGGCAAGTAATATTCAAGACTTGATCCATCTCCGATATATTCTACGCCCTCAACTGGCCGAGCACGAACCCCATTTTTCTCAACAATCACGTTGGCCGGATTTGTTCCACCTAGGTAGTTGCTTAAAGTATATACAAGTTCACCTGCACTAACAAAGTACTCAGTTACTGGTAGACTCCAGCTATATGTGGTCGGGAGTTCTGATCCTAGTATTGTAATCACAACATCGTCAGTACTGGTCCAGGCTGCATCAAACACAATTTCAGTGTCCGAAATGTCGATTGCGTTATAGGTGTAATCAGTAACAAATATTCCATTCACAAACACCACAACTTCTGAAATGAGACTGTATGCAACAGGAACTACAACAGTGTCGCCGATGTCTGCACCATTATAACGATTACGGTAGAATTGATTTCCTCCGCCTAATTCGTACACATTAATTACTAAAGTATTACCTGTAATAACACCCGAATTAACGGTCACTGTTTGATTAACCCAATCAACTACATAATCAACTGATGGCACTAACTCATTGCCCACGGTCTTGTTAAACAGTCGAATTGCGCTCGGGAATTCAAGCAAATCAGCAAAACTATAGCTGGTCCCGGCTAAAGTGAATTGATAGCCAATCGAAATTAACGGGAATCCATGACCGTCGCTTTGCCAGTCGGCACCCGGTGTAGTGTACACGCGAAGATCTAATGTGTCAAATATTGCTCCAGGCACTAGTTCTTCGGGTGCATGACTTGAGTATGTGTCAACAAACTCGCCACCATCTACATCAATTGCAGACGGGCCTACGCCCAGGTACGGATCAACAAAGTTGCTTTCGTAGATAGCATCGAGAATTGCCGGATCATAGGTTGGCAGTCCCTCTGGCCCGTATGCAATATTATCATATGGGTTAATATCAAAGTTACCAACATCGAATCCAGTATCTTGGTCAAAGTCCGGACCATACACTTGTACACCCGGATAATCAACACCAGAGATTAACAGAGCAAGATCAAGACCTGGCTCGTTGGGAGTTGCAACATAGTAGCCCATGGTACGGTCAACACCGCTGAGATCGCCAGCAGGGACAACAGTCCATTGCTGTGGATCAAAAGTTTCGCTTTGTACACCAGTACTGTCATCGCTAGTGGCTTCCCACACACGGTTGATATAACGCACTAGCGTGCCGTTGTCGTAGTTTTCATTAGGTACCCACTCTTGCACATCAGTTTGATACTGGTAACGGTCGTACTTGATGGTGGTTTTAATATTACGCACCAATGCGTTAGACAGGTTAGCATATGCTCTTGCTCCAACACCGTCACCGACAATGGTAATGACCGGTGTTTCGCTGTACCCTGATCCAGCAGAGATAATTTCAATTCCAATTACTCGACCTGCACTGTTGATTTTTGCAACCAATTCAGCAGCGACCGAACTGTCTCCGGTGATCACTACTGCAGGTTCAAAGGTGTAGCCCGAACCATTGTCAATCATGACAACTGAATCAACTGTTAACAAGTAGTTTTGATACCACTGGTTCCAAGGGAAAGTTTGCCATACGGTAGATGTAGACGGAACACTTGATGTTGTACTTAATGTGCCCGAGTTATCAAGCACTGGACTTACAAACAATCCTTGTGTGGGATCCCAATAAGCCGGAAGGTCAAAGTCAGTGAGCGATCCCAGGAACTGGTCAAAGCCGTTGTATATTAGATTAAACTGTCGAATCTGCACATGATACGGTTTAACCTCCTGTATGTAATTCAATACAAAGTCTTGATTGTCTTCCCGATAGATCTGGTACGGCAGTAGCTGACGAATTGTATGGTCAACATCAATCAGGCTGGTTTTGGTCAACCACAACGGTGCTTGTTGTTCGCTAAGAATAAAGTTAAACATCAAGGTCAGTAGATTATTACGTTCGATCGCTAAATCGTCGATGAATAATTCCTGGTTGATAGCCTGTATTATTTTGCGTGTTTCGATAGTTGGTTCTTGATCATAATACTGAGCATCAAACACTTCAACATCAAAGCCAAATCGTCCGGCACTATAATCCCAAAGATAATTGGAGAATTTAATAGTTCCAGTTTCCAACCCTACCCGCACCCATGTTGCATTAGTATATCGATAAATTTCCCATTTGCCGTGTGCATTAGCAGTAACCTTGACAGAACTACCTTCGGCCACAGTCAAAGTCAACAATGCAGATGCGTTAGACACTTCAGTTACCGGACGTGTTAATGGATTGTATCCGGCTAAGTACCAATTTTGATAGCTCCAATACCTCTTTGTATCATATGTCTGAACTCGGATCAGCACAAGATATCGAAGTTGTTGCGGGCCTGTTTCGGCAAGTTGGTAAATTGTCCACAATCCGTTGAATTCGCTATCACTAGCAACGAGATATCGGTATCCGATCGGAACCTCTGCTAGATTTTGATACGACAATTCTTCCTGATTTGCTAGACGTTTATCCCAGGCTCCGGATGTAGCCGACGGTTCAGGTTCCGAGCTGTTTAACAGATTAAACTTTCGCATTTCTGTGATCGGAAGCTCGGCTAACACAGTGTTGGCTTCGCCAAGGTAATTTTGCAATGCTAGGAAACGATTACGAAACATGCTCTGACGCGGCCTTGTGGCCACACCATACTTTTCGCTAGGATTTAAGAATGGATCAGGTACCGCAGCTCCTTGAAGATCTTCTCCACTGAAACTGTCTTGGAACTTTTGATACAAGCCATCATTTAAGAACCCATCAGATCGATTAGATATCAGTTGGTACTCTGAATGCACTACGCTATCGGTAAACTGTTGATCAAACTCAACATACAATACAGTATCGCTAGCCACGATATATTCAAGACCGTTGTACACTGCAATGGTACTAGAATTAACAGGTGCAATATACGGGATACCACTTGCACGCGGATTTGCAATGTACTGGGCAATTGTGTTTGTGCTCAGTGTTTTCTTAGCTTGTTGGTTTACTGTCACTAGCCCGGCGACCCAGAAGTAGTAAGTGACAATAAACAAGCCCTGCTCATTTACTGACGATGTTGCAGTATAGCTGTTAAATGCGTAAGGGATCCCAGGGCCTGTGTAGTTGATTGGAGGAGTTGAACTTGAGATCCACTGTAATACTTCAATTATACTACCCGGAAATACTTGACCCCATCGACGGCTAGCGTACACTATATCATTTTGATTCGGATCAATGAATCGTGTATTTGTAGTATTCCACCAGATGTGTCCAACTCGGGCCTCATCCCAGTGCACTCCGTAATTGTTAACAGTTCCGATATTGTAAGCAGCCGGGTCAATTGCACCGGTATAATTAATGTTTTGTGCTATTGCACCAAGCATACGACCTTGTAACGGATCAAAGTAATCAAAATACTGTTTTGGTGCGTTGCTAACACGATCATACATGAACACTGTGTTTAACAAGTTAATGTCAACTACCGGTTGCTGCACTCTGCGTGGCTGCCACACAGGTGCGTGTGTGGGATTTGTGAACTGAACCATGCGTCCCCAGTCAACTGATGGGGTCCCATCGACATTGACGGCATTGACACGACCCGGGGCTCCTACTAGCAGTTCACCTGTGGTATAGTTAAGTGCTGTTCCAAATTTGCCATAAGCTGTAATTTCGTTATCGTATATCTGTTGTCCAAATACAAATTTTGCCGAGTTAGTCAAGCTAGGGTTCGCCGAAGGTAGCATGTCGTACTCATAAACAGCCCCACTTTCAATTATCGCATCAGCAAATGCAGTACTAAATGAATCAAAATAAGTTGTGCCTTGATCAAATGTAGTTGCAGCAATAGTACTGCCGTTGGGTGCACCAATTATCAACGATGTTACTTGATCGCTGATAAACACACTCTTACCAAAGTTTGCACTATCTTGCGGAACTGGGCTAATAAGTGTCTGCACCCAAACATAGGTGTCGAATCCAAGATCATCAAACACAGTACTGGCGTTTGATGAATCATCTAGCACAGCACCGATGCCGGGCAACACCCGAAGTTTGTTTCTGATAGGGGCTGAATTATAATTCTTTACTGCAAATATAATGCGACCGCTAACTACAACAATTGCTGCACTGGACACTGGAGCAGACACAAATGTAATTTCTTCAGTAGTATTATCATAGGTGTAATCAGTTGTGTATGTTTGCAACACGTCATTTACATAGACTACGGTAGTGTATGCGCTTGCATCTGAATAGATGGATCCGATGTTAAACACTGTAGTCGACCCGGTACCAATTAATGTGACATCGTTGGTTGCCGTTACGGTTACATTAGGTAATGTCCCAGTGGTGATTGCAGCATTAATGTCATTGATTAGATCAGTAACTGATGTACCAGTGACCTCAACAAATACGTCATTGATACTTAGGTAATTTCCGATACTGAGTGTCGGGTTAGCAATGGTCGAGGTTGTTGTTCCGTACACACGGCTAGGATTTGATAAAAATTCAACTGATCCTGCTTGTGGCAATGCAATGCTATCATTTGGGGCGCCGACATATAAACTGCAATTATTAACACAGATATCTAATGCAGCACCATACGAAGCATTATTATCGGGTGTATTAGATTCAATTACCTGGACTAGATGAAATTGATTTGTTTCAATTTCAATAGTGTCCCCGACTGTGAGAGAGACTGAGTTTGATAACGTAACAACATTGCCAGACAGCGAGTAGTTGCCGTCAAGATAGTCAGCCGAGTTTACTAAGAATTCACCGTTGTGCAACACTGCCACTGGCTCAATAGGTGTCTCAACTGTAGTGTATACTAATTGAGACGCATTCGTAACTTGGAATCTCTGCACACTTCGACAGTAGATGTAAACTTTACCTGCTTTGGTGTAGGTTTCTTCACCGACTACATCAACATCAGGGCAACCAATAATGAGTTGGCGGCCATCTGTTGTAGTAGTAACGCTATGTCCAAATCGATCTGTCCCGGCTGCTGTAGCTGGAGTCAATGTAGCAATTGGATCCCAGTAATCACGGGCCGATACAATAATACTATCCCCCAGTACAGGAAATGTCGGCAGCAGGTTGTCAAATGTCACAATACCCGACGAGTAAGTGTAATCAATATAAGGACGATACAGAACTCCGTTAACTGCAACGGTAAACGAGAAGATATTGCTTGAACTAACTGTAGATAACTCAACAGTAATATCAAACGATGCGGCTGTGTCATCACCGGTGCCAGTTTGACCATTAGGATCTAATTGTGTAATTGGATTCAAGTCAGCAAAGAATACTAAAGTGTAGCTGATACTAGATGATCCAGGAATCGGAGTATCAATAGTAAATTGAGTTGCACTATCAACTGATACAATTTCTGTACTGGCAGTGATTGACCCTGATCCTGAATAATAATATATCTTTTGGCCTGCTACAAGTCCGGTGGTACTTGATACAGTAAGCTGTGTTGCGGCACCATTGACTATCGTGTTATATGTTGGACCAGTTTGATCAACTGTGATCACTAGGTCATTTGCCGGTGATGATCCGCCGATTGCCGTTCCCAAGATAGTGATCTGATCACCAGGTGCATAATTATCCCCGGCACTAGTAATGCTAACACTATATTGCCCACGTACCACGTTGACCAGGAATGTTGCGGCTGCGCCGCCAACAGGGGATACTGTGCCAGACACGTTGTTATAATTAGCAGTGTCAAGTTGAATCACGCTGCGACGACTGAGCACGAGTCGCTGACCTTGTGGTGGTGCCTGCCCTAAAATAACATTAGTGCCGCTAATCTGATAATCCGTGTTAAGTATAAGGATTCGATTGTTTAAAACCACACCAATTTGTGTGTCAGTGAGCGAGGTATTGCCGAGAATCGGCAATAGCGAATAAACAATGACCCCGGGACTGGTAATGTATTCAGTGACACGTTCTTCAACCGATTGTAACCCATATGCATAAACTTTGTTTTCGCCCGGGGCACCAATATACATCCAATGCTCATCTTGGCTAATGGTTGCACTGTAGCCAAACTCAACGAGCGTTGAGCCATCTGTGTCGGGTGCAACTAACAGTTGCCGTAACTCAAACTGTGGTGTATTAGCCGGACGATAAATTGTAACTGCATATCCAATGCCGCTGGCGCTTTCCGGAGCGCCAGCAATTGCCCAGGTCTGATTACCGATATCAATTGTGCTACCAAAACCATAGGTATCGGTAGTAGTCAAAGTGATGATAATTTCATCTTGCACATACCGATCCGACGACTCCTTGACGTAACTAAAAATGCCGCCTGCTCCGCTATTGTATCCCGGAGCGCCTACTAGTGCACTAAGGTTTCGAAATCCTTGTGCAATTGCTGCACCGAATCTTTGACCGTCTTCTTGAACAGCGGGTGCAAATTCTTGCACACCCTGGAATACGTTGGTTTTTTCCAGCATGGTCCAATGAGATTGTCCATTGTTGTCTACCCATACCTTGGCTCCGGGTAGCAATGACTTTGCATAAGGTAAATCCACAATATCCGATGGCTGTGCAACTCTCGATGTTTGTAAAGTAAATCCTATCCCTGTACCAGTTGCAACGTCGCGACCGTCTGTAAAGATGTAATTGATCAACACCGAATAAATTCCCGGGATTGATTGCACACGGTAGATGCCATTGATTGCGGGATCAAAATACTTAATAACCAAGTAATCGCTTTTTGCCAATCCATGAGCAACGTTAAACGTTACTAATGCAAAGCCATCGAGATTGTCACTGACTGTAACAATTTGTCCCGGAATAGGGTCCGACCGAAATACACCCCAGTTATAGCTGTTGATTTTTGCAACCCAAATGGTTGTGCCTACGCCCACAGTCGACAATGCTGCGTTTACATTTTGTGGATCATCGAGGCTAAACACAGTAACATCAACATCATCAAGATCAACATATCCTGCACTTGGCAAAATACTATCTCCTACTACAACATTGGTAGTAGGCAAGAAATCCGGCGAGGTAAGCTTGGCACTGCTTTTCCAGACATTTTCCAACAGAACTATTTGATCGGCTTTGCTTGTTTGTCCAGGATTAATAACTTGAATCAATGCCGGATCTGATTTGAACAGTGCTTCGTTAAGTAACAGCTCAACATAATTACGGTTAGCAGTTGCACCGTACTGACTCTTAAGAATTGCCCAGTATTCATAAATGTCATACTGACTGGTTTCTTTACCCAAGTTGGCATAGGTAAACAGCTCGGCGCTGCGAAGTGTGCCTTTGGTGCCCAGGAACTGTTGGTATAGACTAACTTGACTTATATCATCAAGATTCAGAGACTGCATGTATTCTCTTGGTCGGAATCCAATTAATCCAAACGAGAATAAATCAACTTCTTGCTCTAAGTTAGCGTCATAGACGCTGTAACTACTGGCCAGTTGGTTACTGGCTGTAGCCGAGTTCGGTAACAAACCAATTTGAATCTCATCGTAATCGCTCTTAAGCCACAGTGCATAATTGAATTGCTGGCTAGGCTCAATAATTTTGCTGGCTGCCCAATAATCATTCTTAAACTCTACAATCTCGCCCTTGGCATACTTGCGATTAGGGATCCATTCAAGTACCGTGTCTTGATTAATAACAAAGCCTGGTGCGTTAACAGTTCCGTTCCAGTCGGCACTGAGCACCCCGGACACCTGTACTCGGCTTTGACGGGCTCCAGTCACTGGTTGATAGATCAAGTCAGCAAAAATGCTAACGTTGTCAAGTGCAATCAAATGCTCAAAACTAGTAAAACGTAAATCAATATAATTGATTGTGTCGTTGTTGATGCTGGTTACTGTGAAGGTATTCTCCAATCGATCGATTACAAGACTACTACCAGGAATTGGAATACGATTCTGATTCAAAATCAAATTATTGACTGTTGGAGTTGCAATGCTTTCTGCTACTGCTCCTGGCACAGTTATGCTTAACTTAGTAGCCGTCGGGTTCAAGTTAATCACGCTACCCACACCCCAGCCCTGCTGTATCCAGTACAGAAATTCACGAGCCATTTGCACCCAGTCTAGCTCATATCCATTCTCTCTTGCATCAAACGTGAACCCTTTGTCTTTAAGCAAGCGGCCATAACTGACCAAGAAGTCGCACACTCCATTAAATGTTGTAAACACATATCCATACGGCACCTGCACGATGTTATCGGTATACACTGTGTTAATTGTTGCTGTAAGATTCACAACTGTTAAGTTCTGTTGTGGTCCGGCTGATTGACTAACAAAGATTTCAAAATATGGACGTGTGGTACTATAGCCAACTACTGCCCACCCGGTGTCGGTTCTCTGTACAATTACTGAGCTATAAACAGCACGCTCAAATGCTTGATTCTTGTACAGCAGGATCTGGTAGCTTTCATCAGGCAGCATCAACCCAGTATTCAAGCTATTGGGTGTTCCACGCTCAGTGTAAATTTTTAAATATTGCTTATCGGTGAACGCTGCGGCTCGCCAGCATAATTGCACACCAATGTTTGCAAGTCCGATACTCAAATCTTCTGTGCTGGTATTTCCGCCCATACGGTTATAGTCAATGATCCAGTTAATGTAACTGGCCTTGCTTGTGCCATTGCCATATAGCGGAGTTAAATTTTTTGCATCCAGCCGATATCGCCCGTCCCAGAGATATTGCTCCAG
>Ga0181349_1000046_pt1 | contig 43275 bp, 41 predicted proteins | sample Su13VDMM110SD_FD_130106 | JGI IMG/M metagenome (GOLD analysis project Ga0181349, IMG submission 130106) | Freshwater viral communities from Lake Michigan, USA - Su13.VD.MM110.S.D | ecosystem: Environmental > Aquatic > Freshwater > Lake | place: USA: Michigan | collected 2013-07-16 | reverse complement strand
TTTCAAGAGCAATCCAGTACTTGAGCTCTTTCTCAAGATTGGTGCTAGTGAACTGGGAGATTAGCTTGGAGGTGAGATCGACTTTATAGTCGGCTGGGATGACCTTCAAGTTGGCAATGTTAAAGATGAAGTTAAACTGATCAGTATCAGCGGTTCCATCAACATCGATGGAGTATGTATTAGAGGTTGAATTGTCTTGGTCGACAACGCTCAACGTAATCAGCTTGGATGTGCCGGTAACAGACACCTCGCTGTGACCCAAAGCGCTAGCAGCACGCTTGAGGTTATTCAATGTTCCCTGATCAAGAGTGAACGATACGTTGGCAGGAGGTGTCTTAATCCCCTTGTCACGCATATTGGTATCGCTAGGCTTGGTCAGATTGTCTGGATCAGAGAAGAAATACTTAATCTGTGCACGTCCAGATGAATCACCAATCTGCACGTACTTCTCAGTGAATCGTAGAGTGGGTGAGGTGACAAGACCAATCACAGAGAGAAACTCTGATAGATCGTAGATGCCAATCTCTTGAGGGAAAGTTTCTTCAACTGTAGCGCTAGCCAAGACGTTCTTCGCTTCTGCAACAGTCATAATCGTGTTACCAGGATGAATAACAATGTTCGAGTTGATCGAAGCAAAGTTCTTCAATACCTGCATAGTAAAATTGGATAGCTCCATATCAAGTTCCTTTTATTTTGCTAAAGTTCTTCTCCTTGTGAAACTCAATCTTGTTGGTAAACTTACCATCCAAGATGTCACCTTTATGGGAGATAACGAAAACATTTGTGTCGTCTCCCAAAGTATAGATGATTTTCATAAGGTTGTCAACGCCTTCGTAGTCTAACGAGGAGTCAAATGTTTCATCAAGGATCAGTAGGTTGGTTGCTACTGAGTTCTTCATCTTAGCGATCATTCGCCAAGTAAACAACAGCGCCAAGTCGATACGCTGCTTCTCACCCTCCGAGAACGAGTCATACGAGAAACCATCACGGTGACGCGACTTGATCGTCTCGACGAACGCTTCATCGAGGTTGAATGACACAAAGAAGTCTAGCACTTGCAGATACTGATTGACCAACTTGTTGATCACAGGTAGATACTGACGAACGATCTTTGTCTTGATCCCAGTATCTTTCAGCATCTCACCAATCACTTGGTTGTATTGAAACTTATCATTCAGCGTTAGCTTCTCTTCTGTCATATCATTTTTCAAGGTGATATACCGATCAAGATCATCCTTTGCCACAGATACATCACTTGTCGTATCTGTTAGGTTGTCAATCTCTTCTTGTAGCTCTTTGACTGACCGTTCAATGCGAATGATTGCTTGGTTGTTAATATTGAGCTGAGTTTGCCATTCACGAATCTTATGCAGATTTTCTGATATTGTATTCAACTCTGTCTCAGTGGCTGTAATCTCATCTCTAAGTCTGGTCAATGCTGAATTTAACTCACGAGCCTTTGATGTAGCCTTTGTGATCTTATCTTTTTTAATCTCATCACTAATCTGCTGGGTACAAGTTGGGCATGTGCAGTTCTCCTCAAAGAACTTTGCATCCCTGACCACAGACTTAATGTCCGTCATAAACTGAGTGTTGTATTGCATTAGCTGCTGATTCTTCTGGCGCATCTTATGTTCTCGAGTTGGCCAGATAGCATTCTGATGTTGAATGCCCAGTGTTAGATCAGAGTTAGCGTGGCTAAGATCACTCATCTCTTGACGAAGAGTTGTGATTGCAGTTTCCTTCTGCACTCGCAAGTCTTTGTTGATCCTGTTAATATCTTGAATATACTTCTTCTGAGTTTCAATCTTGTTGGTCTGTATATCAATGCGATACTGAATGTCTTTGATTGCATCTTTCAGATCACTATTCTTCTGCTTGAGCAGCATGTTCATCTTTGAGAACACGTTAATGTCGAGAAGATCCTCAATCACCTCTCGACGATGTTGTGCCGTCAACTGCATAAACGGCACAAACGAAGAGCTTCCAAGGACAATAATCTGATGGAAAGACTTGTGGTTCAGTTTGAGAATATTCTGCTCGAGGATCTTCTGATACTCTTTAGCGTGAGAATCTTGATTGATCATCACATCATTCTTCCAGATCTCAAAGATTGCTGGCTTGATTCCTCGAGTGATCTTGTATCTAGAACCCATAGCTGTAAAGACAACTTCAACCACACAATCTTTGTTGTTGATCGAGTTGACTAGCTGTGGCTTAGAGATGTTGCGATGTGGCTTGCCAAACAAAGCAAAAGACAATGCATCGAGCATTGTCGACTTACCTGCACCATTATGGCCGACTACAAGTGTGGTGGGATATTGTTGGAAGTCGACTTCAGTAAAGCTATTGCCAGTACTAAGAAAGTTCTTCCATTTTAATGTTTCAAATACAATCACTTTATACCTATCAGTTCGACATCTGCATCTGTCTCAATCCATAGCTTTGCACCACAAGGTCGAGGCTTATCGGGGCGGTAGATCATACGAGAAGGACCTTTGATATCAACTTCCATACAATACTGCACTTTACCATTCTCTTCAACGCGGACAACAGGTTCTTCTGTGCCGCGCTTTGCGTTTGTTTGAATGATGTTGCGGTTGATATGGATAATCTTCATACGACTTCCATCGTCTGAGCTTCAATCATTAGATCGTTCATCTGCGCCTTAATACGATCTTTATCTAAATCTGTGTCGACAGCATCAATGTAGCTGTTGAGTAGAGATGATGTATCTTCCAATGAAATCGTCTCATCGTCAACAGCTTCTCCAACAAATTCGTTAAAACTTTCAGCAATCTTTAGCTCGTGGATCTTCTTGCTTTGGATGCGATCGATAAACCTATCAAATGTAAATAGGTCAGTCTTATTCATCACAACAATCTTAACAAACTTACCATCAATATCACTTAGATCGTATTGCAAATAATCCGTCTGTGTATCGTCGTAATAGATTCGTTTGAACAGAGTGTGTGGGTTATTGATAGCTGTTAGCGTCTTCGACTCCGTGTCAAAAACATGGAAGTGTTTTGGGTCATGGGCATCATTCCAGAAGAACTCGAGCTGGGTTCCGAGGTAGTGGATGTTGTTTTTGCTTGACTTTGTGTGGAAGTGTCCGCTGTAGACCGCTTCAAACTTTTCAAAAGTGTTAGTATCCATCCCATGCTGCATCTCCACGCCTTTCATCATTTCAAAGCCATTGATCTCTAAGTGGCCACCAATATGGGTGGCTTTGGTTGTTTTTAAAAATTCCATTGTTTGAGCTTCATTGTCTGGAGCAATCCATGGAACCAACGCCCAAGTCATGTCCCCATATTGAAGCTCTGTTGGCTCGTGAATAATACGAACCTCAGTCATGTAGTGACCAAGCAGCTCTTTTAGACTGTTTAGGTCGTTGGTGTTCTTATAGAATGTGTCGTGATTGCCGCAGACGATATCCATTGTGATAGAGCGATCTCGTAGCTCAGATAGGAACATCTTTCGATTGCGGTGTAAGGCTCGAAAGTTAATAAACTTTCTGTTGTCGAAGAAATCGCCGAGATGGACGATGTGTTTAATGTTGTGCTCTTCGAGGTAGGGAAAGAACACAGTGCTGTAGAATTTTTCAGCATTGTCTAGAAAAATCTCCGACGAGTTACGAATACCGCAATGAGTATCGTTTAAGATGGCAAATTTCATATTAAAATGTTCCTTGTGGGCGTCCAGCCTAATTGCAACAAATATTCAATATCAGCTTGAGTCTTTACACGCTCGTGAGGAGTTGGATTGTATCGAACCTCTCCATTAAAACCAAACTTCTTAGCCACCTCAAGAACAGGTGTAGCATGGCCAGTACCAATATCGACTACTGGCTTGATTATACTATAGTTTTGCATAATAGTCAAGATCGCACTACACAAATCATCAACATGGATAAAATCTCTATAGTGATCACCATTAATGTATTTGACTTCACCGCGTTCGAGCATTTTGTATAGCATATCATCACGACCTGGCCATACTGTATGAAACCTCATGCCCACAGATGTGTTCAACACCTCTGCTTGAAGTTCATTCATTTTCTTTGTAGTTGCATATGGGTTTGACCACCATGTTTTAGCGTTTGACGAAGACGCGTACAAAAATGCACACCGTGTTGATTTAACATACGTTATAGCATTAGTCATACCTTCAACGTTGTTGTTGTAGTACAACTCGGGCTGATCAATAGAAGTTCTCACTCCTGCAAGTGCAGCAAGATGGATCAAATAATCACATCTTAGATATTTCCGCCAGTCGAGTGGTTCACAAACGTCACCCTCAAAAGAGACAACGTTGTAGTTGTGTTTATTCAAGTATCTCTTTAGATGGGACCCAATCATCCCCTCTGCGCCAGTTAATAAAATGCTTTTCATTATTACATAAAATCCTTTTTCATTATTACATAAAATCCTGTAGGTCTGAGTCAACTGATATTTGATATTTGCGACGAATCTTTTCTTCTTTTGCGAAGTGGGTAAGCTCTGTATCTTTCTCTTTAACTTTGTCGATACGATCCTTCAACTGATCGACAAATGCCTGCAACACTTGAACAGCGGCAGCGTCACCAGTCTCATTGAACATATATTCCTCAATACCACTTTGCGACAAATATCTTAGCTTGATGTCTTGTTGCTTCTTTTCTTTAGCAATGCGGCGAAGAAAAGCATACCATGCGATTTGAGTGAAATAAGCAAAAGCGTTGGGGTTACCTGAACGCGTGGCGGCCTCAACATTATAATTTTCGATTGCACGTAAACAATTCTCCACAGCATCCATCACCATCTCTTCACGATATGTATAACGAATAAAGTTTAATTTATGGGACAGACCTTCACAGATCTTTAAGAAGCAGATCGCAATGTAGTTTGGAACTTTTGGTAGGTCATTCTTCTTTGCAGCCTTGGCTGCTTGTAGCTCTGTACAGTATGCAACAACAGCTCGTGAAAACTCGGCATTGTTGACGTAATGAATACTTTCACGTTTAGCCATTAATAAGGATACCTCAAATTGATAATATATTGATTGTACAGGAGAAAAAACTATTTGTCAACACAAAATAGCGGTTGACCTTTCTAAGAATCGATGTATAATAAACCTGCGTTTGTTGCAGTCCGGCTATACTACTTTACGAAGAAGCCTAATCGTGGGATTTGCAAGAAACCATTTGCATCATCAAACGATTCAATGTACTTGTAACCACGACTAAGATAAACATCACTATCTGTTGTTGTATCAGCCCATACAGGAATGATTTCATCATACTCTGGATCAGGAGATTCTCTAAGATGAACCTCAATAGGCTGGTTACCCTTAAACTCAACATTGATAGTTTTAACATCAGATAGAACATTGAATTGTTCTGGTACGGGTGGAACATATGTTGATCTTGTCCAACCTGTAAACTTTGTAAACGATCTGGGAGCAAGATCACCTTGCCAGCACGATATTGGTTTCCATTTATTATGAACAAATTCATACGTTGCGGAGTATTGATATCCAGGAAGAAACTCGCACCAGAAATATCCTGCTGGAACCTTTGATGCATCATCTGCTTCAATCTTGATCATGTCTGCGCCGACACCCATCCCAGAGAGATTGTATGTTGGACGCACTATGTAGTAGTCAGTAATAGATGGAGCAAGGCCCGATGGCCCACATACGTAACCCATCTGCTCAGCAACATAAAGTTTGTTGAACCAGTTGTGGTGATGTGGATATTTGGTCCAGGCTTGAGAGTCTTCTATCAATGAATAGTCCGTCCTGGAAATGTGACAACGTTTGTTACAGGTCCATCACTATCTGGCATTGTCTCTGCGGCAGCATCACGTATCATTTTGAGATAAGCGGCTAGCTTTTCAGCCATTTCATCGTTACCATTTTGTTCTTCACCACCATTATCGTATATTATAACTTTAGCGTAATGCTCAATCATCTTCTCAGATGGATTAGCTTCACCGACAATATGATTAGAATTTAATATTACTAAACTATCTGGGTCACTTTGCATCATCATCCAAGGTCTCATCGTATACAGTCTAGCGCCATCTGGTGATGATGCATGCATGTAGATTTGATATACGTTTTTAACAACGATATCAGCCAGTTCATCGTCTGGATACTCTATTACATCACATACAATCTCTTCACCAGATGTTAGTTTAAATTGTTTGATATCGTTCATTCTATATTTACCTGTGTTACTTTGTAATTAAATTGTTCTTTTTGATAGATCTTTACACGCTCAAATGAATGTAGCAATGTGAAATTCTTTCTTGTGCTCCAATGAAGATCGTCAGATATATCGAACAGCTTTGTTGTTGATCCATCATCAGACTTACGCAAACCTCGTCCAATCGATTGCAGCACTTTGATCTGAGACTTACTTGGCGATGCAAAGATAATATTGTGGAGGTTTCTGATATTTATCCCTGTTGAAAACGTCCCCATTGATGCCACAATAATAGCATCTGTTTGAGTCTCAACAATACGACGAATTGCTTCACGGTCATCAGTGTCAACCTTACCAGAGACAAAGAACACCTTGCGGCCCTCTGCTGCTTTTGTTTGGATCAGATCTCGCAATACCTCACCATGCTTTTCAACACGGTGGAACAGTACAAGTGTGTTACCCTTCTGAGACAATGCTAGGTTGCGGATGAATTTGTTACGCTTCTCATGTTTAATAATGAAGCTAATCTCATCTTGGTACGTTTGTGATCCAAAATTCTCTCGAGTTGTTTCACTGTAGACCAAGTTCAATACAGAGATCTCTAACGGTGCGAGTGTTCCGTCATCCTGTAGTTTCTTTGTGTGTGTCACTTGATATACGGGGCCAAACAACCCCTCAAGTACTAACTTGTGTGTCTGCGTCCCGTCGAGCGTTCCAGTGGTGCCAAACCGGTACTTAGCCTCTGTAGCCTTGTTCATAATAGACGACAGCGACTTAGATTTGAACCCGTGACACTCATCACCAATCACACCAACGAACTGCTCAAACCAAGCCTTTGGAAATTTATAAATTGACTGCCACGTGGAAATGATTACCCGCTTGTTGGTTGTCTTGTCTTTACCAGAATAGATCTTGTGAACCTTTTCACCATCCCAACCGTAATCAACAAAGTCTTTATGTAGCTGCTCAACCAACGAAGTGGTTGGAACAACAATTAAGATCTTGCCCTTGTCAGTGCCAAGCACATGGCGAGTCAAGCTATAGATGATTAGTGACTTACCAGATCCAGTTGGGCTGACAAACACGCCACGTTGACGTTCTAGAGCTGTTGCAATAGCATCGTGTTGGTAATCTCTTACATCGAATGGTAGCTTGAGGTGATTGTAAAACTCAAGCAGACCGTCACGATCTACCTTTAATGGATTAACTGGGAAACCATACTCAGACTCTTCAACATCTATTGTGTAGCCACCACTCTTGCAGAATTCTATCAGATACACAAACAGGCCAGCGTTTAACTCGCCAGCCAGTGCGTTATACATTCTAATCTTTCCGTCCCATGCTCGATTCTTGTATGCTGGCATAAACTTGTAGCCAGGTACAAAAAAAGAGAAATATTCGCTGAGTTCAGCGGCTATTCCTCTTTCGCAAAAAACTTGCATCATACTATAGTCTTTTAGACGTGCAGTTATATCTGCCATCAGCCCCCGCTCTCAAATGTCTTCCACTTGATAATATTACCTATCGTTTGGTGGCGCCACTTGATGTTTTCCATAATCTCACTGAGGGTATCTATAACATTCTTCCACGCCGCAATTTTTTCAATTGAAGCTTGAATATCTGGATCAGAGTCGTAGTAATAATCCATCTCACCCTTCATAATGCGAAGGCCGTTGAATGGGTCAGGAACCCAACCCTTTTGGTTAAGTTGCTCTTGATCCATCTTGCCGTTGTAATACAGCCATTTGTCTTTGAGAAGGTTCTTTTGCTTCAACTCAAGACTCTTCATTGTCATTTTTGCTTCTGACAATAATTGAAGATACTTGGCATGCAGCAATGGTGTTTGGTGAGAAGCATCATCTAGCTTGCGGCCAATGATGCAGTCTTCCTTCCACATATTGTGGATTAGAATCAATTCTTTCATAACGAAGCCCTATTGTTATACGAGTTCGAAGTAAGAAAACCTAAATGAAATTGGAAAAGTCAAGTACTGAACATCTTGAGTCGTAGCTTCAAAGTTGATATCACCAAGGTCAGTTGGAATACAATCTATGTAGCGAATCTGTTTGACTTGATTGTTCTTACTTGACAGTACAGACAAAGTGATGTCAACAGCAGTTGGAAACTCGTCAGGTGTGTTGAGCAAACGAGTTTTGTTTGGCTCTTCAACAAGTCTTCTCATCCAATCATACATTTCGATGTAGGCAGATAGGTTTTCATCAAGTATAATTGTAGCACTAAGTTCACTAAAAGTCAACTTGTCTCCTGCAACATGCAAGTTGAATCTCTGATACGGAACGTCAGCAGGAGGAAGTGATATACTTGGGTGAGTAATCGTTTGAGCAAAGTACTCAAGGTTACCAAACTTCTTGCGGTCAATTGTTAGCTTAAACGCAGTAGGCTGGAGGTAGTTGATGTTTTGTGTTAGCGTGCTCATAGAAAAAATCCAAAAATATTCATGTCTCTGTATTTATACTGTTGACTTTACCGTGACGGCATACTATATTAGGGGTAAGGAAACAAAAGGAACTGACCATGAAACTGAATATAGCGATCATCGTAGGCGTTGCTATCATGAATGCCATAGTTGCGGTAACCGTCACCACTTATTTCATCGTAGTTTAAGGAGAACTGACCATGATGAACTATCTTGAAACTGCCAAGTTCTGGGAAATCTTTGAGGATGTAGTAGGTGCTGTCTTTTTGTTCGCCTTTATTCCCGTCTTCTTCTATTCCATCGCCTTTATGAAAGTGATCTTCGAATGATTGATATGCTAAAAATTGTACGTGACGTTATGATCACAGTCGCTGCGGTCCACGTAGCTGTTGCCTATTGGGTAGTAATGGATGCAGAGCTTGTTGGTCATTGGCAGGCAAATGTTGAGATTGCTTATTACTCAATTATGGATGAGTACTATGCAGACTGTGACTGCACCAAACTGCTAGAATAAAAAAGGGCAGCCGAAGCTGCCCAGTTAGTGTGGGAGTGGTTGACCCACTCCCTTTTTTTATACCAATTACGATACGAGGATGTTGTCCACGCGGAAGATACGGTAGTACTGGTTTGTACGAGCGGTTGCAAGACCGTTTGCTGGGGTAGCTCCAACGAATGGGTTAGAGATCATACCATAGCGAGTCTTGAACCCGATACGTGGCTGGAAGTCATCCTCACCAACTGCACGAACCATGGTCAATGGAACGTATGGGCAGTAGAAGATACCTGCGTCGTATGGGTTAGTACCTTTGTATCCGACAGTTACGAAGTCAGAAACTGCGTATGGGTCGATGTACACGCGGATACGTCCGTTAAGGATACCAGCGAAGGTGTTACCAGTGTCATCAACATTCAAACCGTTTGCAAGAGCTAGTGTGTAGTCAAGAGCACCAGAAGCTGAAAGTGCAGAAGCAACATCGCTTGAGCAAAGGATGAAGTTACCCTTACCACGACGAGTTTCTTTTGCAATTACGTTTGCTTCGCGGTCAAGCTGGAATAGAAGACCCTTGAACTTTTCTGCAGACCAACGACCATCAGCGTCAACTGAAAGGTTGAAGATACCACGATTCTGTAGGCCAGACTGCTGAGCACCTGTTTTAGCTTGGCTGTTGATTGTACGAACAACTTCACGGTTGATTTCTGCAAGAATCTCTGTTGAGAGAATGTTTGCAAGCTCGGTTTCAGCGTCAAGACCGTGAATTGCCTTCAAGTCCTGTGCAAGCTCGAGTGAGTAATCAGCCTTCAACGCACGTGAAACAGCAGTAACAGTTGCTTTTTCAATGGTGAAGCCCATGTTGCGGAACGCACCAGAGTCTTCTCCCTTAGCAGTGGTCATACCCTTAGCGAAAGCTGGGTTACCAGCACGTTCGCCGTTGATGTTAGAGTCAGAACCAGCGGTTAGACCATATAGGCCTGCTGGGTCAGAATCTTGTGCAGAGTCAGAGTTACCTGAGAATGCAGTGTTAGCTTCGTTAAACAACGCTTCTGTTGCACCAGTTGTACCAGTGGTATAACGTGCCTTCATTGCAAACACTAGGCCGGTTGGACCAGTCATTGGCTGAACACCGCAAAGATCGTATGCAATCATGTTAGGCATTGCACGACGAACAAGCGAGATCAAAACTGGATCCCAGTTAGCAACTGAAGAGTTACCAACAGATGTTGATGGGCTTTCGCTCAAGAAGTTCATCTGATTGCGCTCTTCGCGAAGAGCCTTTTCAGTGTTCTCTAGAACAACAGCGGTTACTGATTTACGGTGAGGATCTTTGATTGAACCGGCAGTCTCTTCATTGAGAACTGGCGACCACTTCTTCACCAAATTGTCGTATGATTCCATTGTCATTTAATGGGACTCCTTAGATATTTGATTTGCGGATTGCTTTGAGGTACTGAGCCATAGTATCTGATACTTCTTCGACGTTATCGTCGCTGCCTGTATCTTCACTGATGGTTGACTCAGCGGTTTTTTTCTTGAAGTATGCTTCTTTAATGGTCTTTACCTTTTGGGTGAAAGATGCAACATCATCGAAGTCAATGTCTTCAACTAGGGATTTGAGCTTCTCTACTTGAGTGGTTGCTAGACCTTTTGCTGCTTCGCGAATGATCGCGTCACGCTTATAGTATTCTAGCTCTTCTGCAAGACTGATGCCCTTAGCTACAGCGCTATTGAGTTGCTCTTCGAGCTCATCATTTGCGTCAGCTAGTTCGTCGACGAGGTCAACTTTAGACTCGGGAACGTCTACATACGACTCAACAAACAAATCTTTCAACTTGCTCATAAAGGTTTCTGCGATCTCAGTACGAAGACCTGCTTGTACTGCGAGCTTGTTCTCTTCCATCCAAGTTTCAACTACATAGTTGAGGTAGCTATCAACCTTCTCGACAAGATCTGCTTTTGTTGCAGCAAGTTCTTCTTCGAGTTCGATTGCATATGCTTCTTCCAGACGATCAATTTCTTCTGAAAGTTGGGATTTGACTGCAGTTTCAAAAATTAAAGCTGTTTTGGCCTTGAACTCTTCAGAAAGAGTAGCCTCAGATTCAACTAGTGCATTTAGATCTGTATAATCGATTTCATAATCTTTCATTCTTGTCGACTCAGTAGCAGCAACTTTAGCGTACCCGTGTGTCTTTTGGAAAGACATTTTCTGCCCACGAACTCTATTAGTTAATTTATCAACTTCTGGACCACCACGAACTTTAGTTTTATCAACATAATCTCCAAGCGCCTTTGAACTTTTCTTAGATTTATCTAGATAACGATTAGCCATATCTTTTGAAATTTCATCAAGTTCTTCAGCTTCTTCATTTTTGCCGTTTTCCATAACCATATCGATCATCTCTTCTAGCTCGTCTTCTGTCATTTCAGACATAAGGTCATGAGCTACACTAATCATATTAGCTTTTACTTTTGTCATAGCATCTCCATTAACTTTGCTGCCTTTAGTCTGAGGTGCACGCTTAGTAGCTCCCCCAGCGGTAGCAACAGAACCAATAGATTGCTTTTCTGCATTTTTAGGATCGTGAGCTTCAACTACATCTTCGTTGTCATCGAGCTCATCATCCTGGTAATTGTTATTAGCCATTTTGTGACTCCTATCTATTTTGTTTCAGCAACGAGAGGAAATTTTTGAACTCACGGACCTGTGTCTCATAGAGATCACTGCGTGGAGCTTTCTTAATTTCAGTCTCCATTTTTTCAATTAGTTGAGGTTGGATCATGCCGTTATTCCAAACCCACTCTACACCTTCCATAATTCCATTAACAAAGGCTGTTGGTGCAGATGGATCTTGTACGATATCAACCGTACTAAGAATATAATCGTCTTTTACATACGAAACGCCATTTCTTTCCTCAAGGCTACCCATACCACGAGTTGACACGCCTAGACGAACACCCCCATCAAGCAAACCTTTTACGATATTACCCATTGGTGTCTCTAGAATACGTGCTTTGCCCACCACATCATTACCTTGCCATTCAAGCTTTTCGATAAGGTGGGAAACTTTATCTAAGTTAATTGTTGGGCCTTCTGGGTGATTTAACTCACCCACAGCACGGCCTGTCTTAACGTAGTCTGTAACGTAACGATCAACTGCCTTTTCCAAAATTGCTTTAGGATAGACACGGCCGTTACGATTGCGCTGCTCAGACTGCATGAAAATGCCATTGATGAAGTGGTTCTTACCACCTCTCTCTGTCTTCTCAGTGATCACCTCTAATGTGCGATCTGTGAATTCAGCAATTAGCTTCATTTCATACCTTTAAGCTGCTTTACAAATTCATTTGCCATTTTAGTAGCTTGTTCCATGTTGGGATAAACATCTAGCTTATCTCCTTCAATGTATACAACGACACCTTTTAGATCTGGTTGGAATTTTACCTTGATTCCATCAATCTTTATTTCAGTGCCTTTAGCCTCTCTAATTTGTGCAAATGTTCTCATCTTGTTCTCATTCAGATTTATTTATAAATCTTTTAATTTAGGGGGGAATATTATTATTCAACGTTATCAATCGATAACGTGTTTATCCTCTCCAGTAATTTACATCACCATCACCATTTTGCAAAGCGCGCGTTAATGCTTCAACGTTAGCCTTGTTTGGCGATCTAGGACCTTGAGCTTTCATTCCTCTTACATATTTGTCTTTCATATTGACTTTAATACCCGCATCTTCTGCCTTTTTGAGAAGAGCAAGTGCTTCATCCTTATAATCCCAGTCCTTTTTTGCTGCTTCGTCGATATGTGTCGATTCATCGAGATCTTCTTCAAAATCTTCATCTTCAAGATCTTCAAAGTCTTCTTCATCAAGATCTTCGTCTGGGTCAAACATTTGCCCAGCGACTCTAATCTTTTCTGCGTCAATTGCATCATGTAGCTTGCTTGCCATTAGCTCTGCAAACATTGGTTGAGCATTAGCAAAGTCTTCGACAGAGATCATGTCAACTAGGTCATCGAGTTGGTTATCCATAATTATTGTGCTCCTTGTGGTTGTTGATTAGGTGGCTGCTGAATAGTTTGAGGCCCACCACCGCCGTCTGGTTGAATGACGCCATCGTATTCTCCAACACGACCTTCATCATCAATTTCTTTCTTCATTTGTTTAATATCATCATCATCCATGTGTAGGATGTTTTTCATAATCCACTGCTTAGAATAGTACTGACCAATGTACTGAGAAATTTCATCAAGAGTTGTCAAACGATCTTTCATAATCTCAGAGTTTTTAAGCTCTGTGAAATGGTTATCACGAGTGTAGTCAACAATAATATCGTTCTTCCAGTCATTCCAATCCTCCTCAGTAATAATACCTTTCAGTATTAGTTGCTTTTTAAGGATGTTGTAGAATAGAATATTGAAACGTGAACGTAGACGATCAATAAACTTCTGGAATTTTAACTCTTCTCTAGAGATTTCTGTTGATCTGCCCAATGAAAACTGAGACTCTTGTTCTAAGCGGCTCATTGGAACATTCAATGATCTATACACACGCTTCTGGAAGTAAACAATATCATCAATTTGACCTAAGTTTTCACCGCCAGCCAAAGTGGTAATCTCTGTACCACGACCACCTTCGCGACGAGGCAGCCAGAAGTCTTCAAGCATCGACATATGTTTACGATCATCACGGATCTGACCAGTAACAGCATCATATACGAGCTTGTTACGATAGCGGGACATAATCCCTTTCATGTACTCCTCAGCCTTACCCTTAGGTAGGTTACCAACATCAATGTAGAAGATGCGGCGTTCTGGAGCACGTGCAAGACGATAAATGACAAGTGAGTCTTCCATCATGCGAAGTTGGTTAATTGGCTTCATAGCCTTTTGTAAGTGAGACACAACTCGCTTACGTTCTTCATCAAGTAAACCTGATGTAACATAGCTAACAGAATCAGCGCTTAGCTTGACCCCAGTTGCCATTGATCCTGGCTTCTCTTGATAGATAAAAAACTCATCAACTTTCTGAATAATGTTAGCACCAGTTGCCTGATCCTTCTTATTCTGAACCTGTTTGACCTTACGAATCTTTGCTGCATCAATTGGACGAACCTCTTGAATACCAGCCTTTAGATTCTTTTCATCAACAACGAGATGGTGGTACAATCTACCATCAGTGTACCAACGCTTAAACATATCATGGCCAAGCTCGTTAAAGTTGAGCATTGACACAACATTATCAAATTCTTCGATAATTGATTTCTTAACGCTATCTGACGCCTTGACTTTATCAAGCACCAGTCTGACAGGTTGTTCGTTTTCGTTTGATGTAATAGCTTCACTAACAATATCTTCAATTGCAGCATCAACTTCAGGGTGTACTGCAACTGCTCTGTATTGTCTAATTAGCTGTTGATCATCTTTTACAGTTGTATCACCGTTTACATCAACGTATGTTCCATAGTGAGCACCAGCCGCAGTAACATAACCAGCTCCATCATCATCAGTAGGTGGGACGATAGATGGCAAAAGGCTCTTATCGACAGAGCGTGCTCTGCGAATTTCAAAACCAAATAATTTTAGACCTTCGTCTGCCATTGTAATTCCTAATTTGTTGAAAAGAGAGGAGCTTTCACTCCTCTCCCATATTTAGACGATTAAGAAGTAGTGTCTGATTCCCAGTATTGTACTTGGAACTCTACTGTAAATCGTTCAATTTCACTTTCAGTAGCATAGCTAAGATCAATCTGAGATACTCCAGTTGGGAAGCAACCACGGAAGTTGTATCTCTTAATTGACTTACCATCTTTATCAAGCTGGTCAACAATCAAGTCTGCTTGATAGTCGAGTGGGTTAACAAATCCAGTGTTAGATGCGTGACCATTGATCCCATTCATCCAACGTTCCATAGAGTTACGAATAGTGAAGTCAGTGTCGTTGATAATGGTTACTGTCCAGTTATCAAATGTGCGATCGCCAGCAATCTTTAGCTGGCGGCCACGGAATGGTATTACGATCGGAGTGATCGTTGAGCCTGGAAGTGCTGCTGCTTCGCAAAGAAACGAAGTAAGCTCTACATCACCACCAGCATACCCAGGGAAGTTGATTGTCGCTTTGAACAAGTTCGCGCGAGCACCACCACCTCTGAGCTTTGACTTGAAGTCATCTACGCCTAGATTAGCCATTGTGTTTTCTCCTTACTAGCGCTGATTATACTGTTCCAACAACTTCTTCAAACTCAACACCAGTTCTTACAGCCACAAAGTTTAGAGTGACGTAGTTGATAGAACGAGCAGGCTTGATGAAGATGTTAGCTATGAATTCATTACGATCAATTACAGCTGGTGTGTTGTTGGTTTCATCACAGATGACACGAAAATCTGTAATACCACGACGGCCCTGAACTTCACGAAGGAACGGTTCGACAATGTTTACAAACTCTGCACGTGTGAACTCATCGTTGAATTCAAACATAACATTTCTAGCAGCAATTGCAATTGCTCTTTCAAGAACCAAGAACAAACGGCGTACGTTAATACGATCAAATGCTGATGGTCTGTTCATGTGAGTCTTATCACCAAATAGAAGCACGCCAGAACCTGGAATGTTTGCAATTGGGTTAATACCAGCCTTGTATAGAGTATCACGCTGAGCTTTAGTTGGTGAGTATGACAACGCTGTAATACCTAGATAAGCACCACGGCGCTGGCCAGCAGGTGAATACCATGGAGCAGTATTAAAGTCAGAAGCAGCCATAATACCAGCAGTTGAAGACGCCGCTGGAATAAAGATGTACTTATCGTTGTACTTATCATAAACCTTGAGGAAGTTGTTGTCCAATACAAGGTAAGATGAGAATGTAAATGTGTTAGCTGTAGTTACAGAAGCTGTAACTGGGCTAGCATTATTGACGACTGCTGCACGGTTAGGAGAAGCTACTACAATACAATCCTTACGAGTGCTGCTAGCGATAGAAAGCATATCGTTGACAACCGTTGTTTGATCAGCTTGTACAGACATGCTTGGAGCAATTAGGAAGTCCACAGTGATTGTATCAACGTCTTCGAATAGATCGAAGCCAGTTGCATACTGTGAAGATGTCAACGTTGCTGAATCTGCGCCGCCAAGGAAACTACGAGTAATAACACCTGTCGCGTCTTCTGAGAATGTCTTGTTAACAGCAGATGTTCCTGCGTTTGTTAGATCTTGTAGATCGTAGTCAAATTGAGCCAACCAAACAAAATTGGAGCTACTGTTGATTACATCCTTGACGTAATTTGAAGATCCATCAGATGTCTTAGCATCAGATGCAAGTGATACATAAGCAAAACGCTCGAGCACTTGACCTGGCACACCAGTGAATAGGCCATCTTCGTCAACAACAACAACGTGAACTTCGTCGCGTACGCCACTGCGGGCTGATGCAAAAGCGGAAGTTCCAGGCGCGCCATCAAACGAACCCTTGTACGTCCAACCTGTAAAATAAGCATCTCCAACTACAGCAGGGCAAATAGAAACACTTAGAGAGTTTCCAAGCAGGCCAGGGTAGCGAGCAACAAGGCCACCAGTGTTTGTTCCACCAGAGCTAAATGTTGAAGCGAGTTGATTCCAGTGATCTTCGTTGCGAACCAAAACGGCTGGAGGAGAAGAATCATCATTGGTGATTGCGTTATATGCTGTAGCGGTAATTTCACGCACAACGTACAATGCATTTGTGTATCTTAGAAAGTATGCAGCGGACAAAAAGTCAACAGCATTGGTTGTGTTTGGGTTAGCAAACGTTGCAGCAAGAGTCGCTTCTGTGTCGACAAGAGTTGCTTTACGCGCAGGGCCCCAGCGGAAGTTTCCTACAAATGCACCAGTGGTTGACTGTACGTTCGGAACACCGCCCGTTAAGTCAATCTCTTTTACAATTACTGCAGGAGACTCAGAAGGAGTAAAAATAGCCATGTGTCTTTTCCTTTTTGAGCTATATGATAAGGATCATAATACGAAGATTCAATTACTGTTATTTATAACATTCAGTAATTAGAGTTACCCCACGCATCAAACCGCCAATTCTTGTCAACAGCCCAACCACTTTTTGGATCGACTATTGGTTCTGGATCCGGTTCTATTCCATCCTCGACAAAGCCAAAAGGAACAATATCTTCTTCAATATGTCTCATTTGCTGATCAAATAGGAATCTCTTAACGTTGATATCAGTCATTTCATTAAATGCCGACAGACCAGTGAAGTAGCCAAACATTACCAAGTTCATCATAAGATCATCATGGTTGCCATCTGATGCTTCATATGATTGACCCTTAGCCACAAATGTTGAAATCTCGAGAATTGTATTACGATCAACAATTTCTATCTTGTTCTCTTCGATCAAGTCTTTTATGTTGGAACAGCCAAGTCTTTTAACCTTGCGATCCATTGTAACACCCAGTCCTGTAGCTTTGATAGCAGACTGCACATATAGATTTTCATACTCATAGTCGTAATACATTCCATTACAAACTACTCCACCCTGATCATTGTTCTCAATTACGACCCAAGCATTGTTATATACCTTAGCATATTTGTGGATGTAATCAGGAAACAGAATAGGTGACACTTTATTATTTTGATAAACAGCTACCTGCTTAAAAGGTCTCTGTGTAATGTCAATAATACTGAATGTTGAATAGTCACCACCAACACCTTTAGCAACGTCAACGGTCATAACATAGTCGTGGTCTTTTTTAACTTCTTCGTATATTCTAACAGTCTGGTCTTCAAGAACTCTAATGGGATCAGCCATTCTCAGACGCATCAGAGCTTCACCACCAATCAACGTGTCACCTGTTCCAAAGAATGTGTTGCCAAACTCTTGGTCAAACTGTAGCTGAGAAGTGTTAGCAATTGTCTGCTTCTTCCATGCCTCATCACGGCCTGGAACGTCCCACCAATCAACACGGAAAGGTTTGAAGTCGTTGGTCTGCTGAACAGCACCTTCCCAGATCTTGTGGTACATATTTCCGATACCATTAGCAGTAGAAGTGATAATAACTTTTGTGCTTGTACCAGAAGTAATAACAGGGTATGTTGACGTGTAGAATGTTGCAGCATCTTCAACGAATGCAAATTCGTCCAAGTACAGTAAGTTGACAGACATACCACGAATCGATGCGCCCGAGGTTGCACGTGCAACAATACGGCTGTTATTTGAAAATTCAATTGACCCCTTGTTCAGAGCCTTTGTTCCAGGCTGCAAGAAGAATGGAAGGTTCTCGAGCATTAGAGTAATACGGCCCAACATCTCGCGAGCAGTTTCACCTTTGTTGGCTAGGATGGCAATTGTCTGCTCAGGCTTGAACACCGCATACCACAGCAGATATGCAACTGAGCTGATTGACTTACCAGACTGACGACATGCTAAGATGACTGAGAATCGCTCGCTGTTAAAGTGGCTGAACATCTTCTCTTGATACGGATAGAGGTCAAACGGAACCAAACCTCTGTCGAGGTTGATTACCTTACAGTATGTTCTAGCAAAGTATGCAGGATCGTGGGAGCACTTGACGTATTCTTGAATCTGTGCTTGCGTAAACCCAATAACAGCTCCATCACGTTTAACATTCTGGTTGCCGTTGTATGAGTTAATATTATTGATCATTTGGAGTTATATCTTTCATTTGGTCAATCAGCATCTTCTGCAAGTCTGCAGTGGATCCTACAAACACATTGTTCGTAGTCGATCCAGGAAGTGCTAACGGAGCATCTGTTTTATTGAAGTCTTTTTTCTTCTTGTGAAGATCGACGAGGTTGTTGTTGACATCAGCAAGAGTCTTCATCATTGTAGACAACACTTCAAACGCTCGGGGATGCTCTGTAGCTCTAGCAACATCCATCATTTCATCCATCGCCTCTGATCCTTTTACGAGGATGTCGTAATAGATCTGTCTTGCGTATTCAAAGTCATCTGTTGAATGATCTGAGTCCATTATGCACTATCCATCAAGTTAAGTATTGTCGTTGTAAATCCATAGTCACTGTCTGGGCTGACGTTAAATGGATCTGGCACAATTCTAATGCGCTCAGTAAGAATATCAGAATCACCCATACCAATATTCATTTGTCCAAGGTTAATATCAACCTTACGAACAATCTCACCAGTATTGGTTGGACCATAGAAGTTAATTTTCATTTCAAAATCAAGCGTATAGATGATTGATCTGCGGGCTTCAAGAGCACCTTCATAATCATCTGTAAATGTAACGCTCTGTAAAATAACAGGAACATCTTCCATAATTGTATCAAACCCAGCAAGTGGTTTAACAGTTAATGTGTACTGCGGACTAAAATATGGAAGAACTTGTTCAACAACCTGTAAAGCATCATCCTGGGTTTTAGCATAAATGTTTAATTGAAAACTGATAATGTATGGGACAGGAGCATAAAACTTTGTCTTAGCTGCATTCGTTGAAGGTCGGCTATAATTGTTGATCTTTGACAGTTGACGTGTTGGATCATAAGACATCGATATGATCTCAAACGACATTCTTGGTAGCTTAATAGCAACTTTGCTGTCTGTATCAAGATTAGGATTCTCTAAAAGACGTTCAATATACTTACGTTTTGGCGCATAAGATAAAGGAACCTTGATAGTGCTAATACCATCACCAGCAGTATTTTTACGTAGGATGTAAATGTTGTTGAACATTGATCCAAACAATGCTACAGTTTTCTTAATTCGTTGATGGTAGAAATATGTACCAAACATTATGGAGCCTCCAGATCACCAAATGGGTTCACCTCAGAGAAGTCAACAAAGCCATCAGCCTCATCTGCAAAGTCTTCGTTCTGAGATCCAGCTTGGTTCAACTTTTCATTAATAGCGGTGACGGTTCTAACAAGTGTTATTCCTGCACTATCTGCAGTTGAAATTTTTAGCGTAGTAAACTCATGGAAGTTACCATCATCTGCACCAATGTGCGCGACAGAAAGAATGTTGTCAGAGTCATTGTAGTCAACAATTTCGCCAGAAATAATTACACCACCAGCAAGTGTTTGTCTAATGATATTACCAATAATCAACCCTGTAGCCGCAGAGTCTTGCAAGGTTAGCTTAGCCATGTAGCCAGTTTGTTCAATGTTGTCAATTGTTTCAATGCCAGTATCCAACTTCTCATCATTGTACTCAAATTTCTCACAACGTAGCTTATATGTTGGTAGATTGCTTAGTTGATAGAACGGTTGCTCGTGTTCAACGTGCATGATTTCAAACATTGTGTTGCTGAGCGTTAGATAGATCAGATCACCTTCACGAGGACGGACCGAGTTAATCTCGTTATCATATTTGCGAACAGTGTCACTCCAACGTCGACGGGCAACAATAAACGTAGCTTGGTCTCGTAGCTCGACACCAAACTTAGTCATTAGGTCACCTTCACCATCAAAACCATCTGCGTTCTCGATATACATTTCAATCTTGTATGAAGAGTTGAAGCGTGAAGGAACATCATCAGCAAATACTGGATCTAAGTTGACTATATCGCGAGGAAGATAGTAAACGTCTTGGCCATACATCTTCAACGACTCGATAATGATGTCTTCATAGAGTCGCTGCTCTGACTTAACTTTTTGGCTGAAATAGATGTTAGTGGCCATGTTAATCCTTACCCAACGAAGAAGTCAATTGGCATCTCTTGCTCGAGGCGCATAGCATCTTTTAGCTGCTCAAGCTCTGCTGTAGCATCTTCGTAGAACTGACGACCGTTAAGAGTGACACCACCTGGAAGAGTCATACCTTCAAACTTCATCAAGTTCATACCCCACTGCTGCTTAATTAAAGCAGTTGTGTAATCCTTAATGAACTTGTCGTTGTAAATTGCAGTCGCACCGCCTGGAGAAATGATCTGATAGACCTCAGCAACGATGTAGTCACCAGCTTTGATATCACCATCAGTAAAGTCGCCCCAGATGTATAGGCGGTTCTGTCTACGCGAGAATGATATCTGAGGTGTGCCAGCAGTAAGCATATCGAGAGTGCTTAGATACTGTTGCATCTGTTCATAATATGCTAGGTCGCCAATGTACGAGTACATGCTTGCGATATCGTTCAACGCCATCTGATACTTGATGTCGAAGAAGTTACGTGTTGCACCAATACCTGTGCTAATTGGAAATAGACGCGAGACATAGTTAATCGACGGATCCAGTGTGATGTATCCGTTCGTAACGTCTGTTGATGTTATCTGATGCTTTAAGTATGTTCTAATTGTGCCGTCAGAATGGTAGTCTCTGTAGACCTGTAGAGCATCATCAACTTTGTCCTCAATTTGGTCAGGATCAACGTTGACTTCGATTACTGGTTGCCCAAGACGTCGAAGGCAGTATTCAATTAGGGAGGCGCGTGAAGTTGGGGATGCCATTTACTAAACCTGTCTGATTTATTTCGTTACCTGTATTTATAACGACCTGACCTTTAGAGAAATGGTAATCACCGTCAACGGTTCCTTTACAGAAGTTAGAAACCAAGTTGAACCCTTTTGTTTTAAGATATTCAACCAAATCGTCAATCTTTGGTGCACCTTCGTTGTAATCAACGTGCTGAGCCTCAATAATCAAGTCAGAACAGTTGTTAAGACATACTTCTGCGCCTCTTAGAACATCCAACTCTGCACCTTGAATGTCCATCTTAATTAAGTCAGGGAAAGGCCATTTGTTATATTGCACAACCGTGTCCAACGTCCAACCTTGGCGAGTCTGAGCATGCTGTTCAGTATAGTGGCCAGTTGTCTCTTTGTAATACGAGTTGCCTCCAGGATTCTCTGGATCCTCATAGAACGTAATGTCTTTCTGATCTTGATCAGTTAACACACCAAGATAATACGACTCGCCTGACTTCTTCAAGAAAGGCTCAACTGACTGTGCAGCGTCAAACAAAATATAGTGAGCTCTGGGCCACGCCAGCTTAGCTTTACGGGTCCAATGAAGAACGCACGCACCAATGTCGTAGATAACCTTAGGTCTACAGGTCATTGTTTTTAAATAGCTAGCGTGTTCCGCAGGTAACAAATCTTGTTCAGCAACAGCTTCAAGATGGGTCTTAACTGTAGGCTGTTGTACAACAAATTTTGTTTGTCCAATGTGCTCACAAACGAGTGTAGTGTCGGCCCATATAGAAAAGCCATGAGCCTTTGCTTTCGCACAGAAGTATATGTCTTCTGACTGTGTGTTGGCATGATTAAGTGCTGACTGATATAAAAAGTGAGGATACGTCATAGCATTAAGAACTTTGCTATCAACTAACACACAACCAAACCCACACGCTGCGATCTCAACTAACCCTTGCGCAGGAACAGTAGTCATGTTTCTATAGCTAGGATCTGTTTTAATTACACCACGATCCATATACACTGGATGCTCATATATTTCAAGAATGTGTTCACCAGGCTTACGCTGAATGTATAGACCTGACACAATATCTTTATTAGCAGCCAGCAATTTAACTAATGCATCGTCTGGTAAAACAATATCACTGTCGACAGAAAAGAGATAATCATAATGCCGTCCCCAGTCCGCAATTAGATTACGGATTTGATCAACCTGATATCCATAAAAGAATTGAAAGAACGTCTTGTATCCTTGTGGAACAATCAAATCATAAATTGACTTAAACGTCTCAGGCTCAATGTACTTGTTGGTTGGTATAGCGATTAAAATCTTTTTCATTGGTACGATCTCTGGGAGTTGGCTGTTTGCTCTTCGGCACGGACTTTGTAGTCATTTAGTGGGTTAATATCATTGTAAAAGCAGACAATCTCTTTTACTGCAATAGGGTATTCAGCACGTTCAATTAGCTCGTAGAATAGAGGATTGTCAGCACCAGCTCTCATCCACTCTTGATTATTATCAGTAAACACATCATCATCAATAAAGTTAATCAGCTTCTTCTTAAAAGTTCTCAGGTGAGTATATGGAACACCCCAATTAAACTTATGATCGCGATATTGCTTATTAGCTATAATCGTTGATGGATAACTCTGAGCTACCAACGGAATGTTATCTGCTAGACTCCACATTGAACCGTATGTAAAGTCATACCCTTGGTGGTATAAGTCGTTGTAGAGATGGAAGATTGTATTATTGTTAACTAACCAATCATCACCATCAAGCAACATAATAATAGCATCATCGCTCCACTCGCGAATGTGCTCGAGCTGATTATATATGGCACCCATATTGTTGTCATTACGGACCAGTTTACATCTGCATTGAGCATGATATGGTAAGCTGTCAATTGTCTGTTGTGCAACCGAGTGAGAATTATCAGTTGACGCATCGTCAATTAGGATGTGGTAGTAGTTGTTGTAATCTTGTTGGGCAACCGATAGAATGTGATCGGCAATATATTTTTCAGCATTCCAGAATGGGGATACGATAATAATTTGCTGTTCGACCCCATAGCTTGCATAGCGTCGACGATCTTCTTTGTTGTTGAACCTACGTCCAAACACGCGCGCAACTTTATCATTAATTCTGTTGGTGTATCTGTATTGATTGATGGGTAAGAACAGACCAAGTGCTCTGTAGAAGTGTTGCTTCCATTGAATAGCTACAGTATCCCAACCGTACACATCACTAACGACATCGCAGTAGTTTTGCTTCTGCTGTAGCAAGTATCTATTGCTGTGTGCCATTATAGTGGTTTCAATGAATGTAGCAGCTTGTTGCTGTTCATTGATATTGCGGAACAGTGCATTGTTGGTTGACGAGTATGGAATCTGGTAGCATGCTAGATCAACTGCAGTCTCTTCCAACGCACCAAATTGGTTAGTGATGATCGGAGTCTTATACAGCAATGACTCAAGCGAGGAGATACCAAATGTCTCAGGAAACGCTGTTGGATACAGCATAAAAGATGCGTTGGCTAAAATGCTAGCAATCTCAAACTGAGGAATCACTCCTGTAAATGTGACACCATCAGGCTTCGACTCCATAATTCTACGTAGAGTCTTTTCTTGTTCGTCAGGTTCTGCACCCTCGCGGAACCTGTAATACCCGCCAATAACGGTCAAATGTGCGCCTGGAATGGCGCGCTTGATGCTGGGCCACATAGACTCTATCAGGGGTATCAGACCCTTTGTGACAGACGCATTATACACAAAATGATTAGGATCCTTTGCGTTGACGTCTACTTCATCAATGTGTTTGACAGCACCATTGCGAGTCTGGAAGAACTTGTGCTTCAACACCTCGAAGTTACGTCGACTGCCATGATCACAGTTCGTCACATACACTGAATGGAAGTCCGATAATGTAAACACTTCATCAATGAAACCATTCATCACCATCGCTTCAAGATGCTCATCACCTTGACAGAACGTGTCGTGCATCCAAAGCACTTTATGCTTTGCTGCCGCACACATCTTAGCATACTTGTTGTTGGCAAAGAATGGGAACACAGAGCGAGATGAAATTACAAGATCGTGTATATCATCTGGGTTAGACTGTGTATGATCGATGTAATTTACGCGATCGTGGATTCCAGGTTGGGCTTGAGAATCGATGCAGTTGTTGTAAACTGTTACCTCAAAGCCAATCTTAGCAAGCTCTTTGGACATTAGGATTACAGCAGATTCTGATCCACCTAGTCCTCTTTTTGTTAATGTACTTCCATCATAAGTCAGACCAAGAAGGTCAATAATAGCAATTTTCATAATATATCCTAAATCAATTAAGCAGTGAATTTAATAATAATAATATTTATAATGGGGCTTCTGGCCATAATACAGAATTTGGAAAGTCTTCTTGCGATGTTATATCTCGTAGTGCTTGACGATAAGTTGCCCATGCCGCTTGATCAACTGGAGCATCAGAAACTTGTGTCCAGTCTGTTTTAGCAAGTTTTGCATTTCGTTCTATTCTAATCTGTTCTGATAAGATTTGGATATTTTCGGCAAAAATTTCTTCTGCTGTTTTTATTGACTTAAACATCTGTTACCTCTTTCCACTGGATCGGGCACGGCACTTCGCCTTCTGTAACTTCAAAAGTGTAATCAGCCCAATCCATCGACTGATTTAATTTTGCGAGGGAGATATCGTAGTAGTACTTCACAGTAATTTGATCACGGCTGACGCTGCCGATAAACACGCTGTCCTCCTCTGCCTCTGCAATGCCACCCTCTGGGATGACACTCAGATCAATTGGTGTTCCGTTGATTGTAATGATCAGATTACTGACTGATACGGTCGTGGTGTAATTTGATGCGATTGGTGATAATATAATTTTCATTTTATCTTCCTTTAGATATAGCGTCCGACTGCGATAACATCAACAGTCCCCGTTGTGCCTGTTATAGCAGTTAAAAGCCGCACATCAACGGCGTCTGTCCTAATATTGGTGCTTCCAGCAAAGTGCGCAATTGTGCCTGCGACTCGTGAAACAGATGTGGCGACGCCTGGCGCCGCAGTAAAAGCTGCTGGGAATGTGCGAGTGTTTAAAGCTGATGTAAACATACTCCCGACAGCGGTGCTTGCGGTTAGCGTTCCCGTTGTTAGATCACATATCTGTGTTCCGTCAGCAAACCTAATAAAGTACCCATTAGCATTCGTTCCGTTTGTCATACCGTTTGAGCCTGTGAAGCCAGTAACGCCTTGGATACCTTGGATACCTTGAATACCTTGAATACCTTGCGACCCTGTGAAGCCTATAACACCTTGAGATCCTGTAAAGCCGATAACAGTTGATGCAGAACCTGTAAAGCCCTGCGACCCCGTGAAGCCTATAACACCTTGCGACCCCGTAAAACCAATTACAGTTGATGCAGAACCTGTAAAGCCCTGAGATCCCGTAAAGCCAATAACCCCCTGCGACCCCGTAAAGCCAATAACCCCCTGCGACCCCGTAAAGCCAATTACACCTTGTGAACCTGTGAAGCCTATAACACCCTGCGACCCCGTAAAGCCAGTAGCACCTCGAGATCCTGTGTAACCAATTGGACCAGTGGGGGCATTGGTGTAGTCTGTTACATCCCACCTTTCCTTTGCAAGACTGTATGTCCACGTGGTCCCATTTGCGCTGTATACTTGTCCATTGGTTGGACTTGTTGGAAAGTCTAATGCTGCCATGTTATGAACTCGGACTGAAAATTGTTTTTAAGGCTGTGCCTGCTGAGTTATATATGATTAATGATACAGGTCCCGCAAAAAATGACGATACAATGGTGCCAGTTGCGTAAGAGCCTGTAAACCCAGTTACACCTCGAGATCCTGTAAAGCCAATTGGACCTTGTGAACCTGTGAAGCCAATTACACCCTGCGAGCCTGTAAACCCAGTTACACCTCGAGATCCTGTAAAGCCAATTACACCTTGATCACCTTGTGAACCTGTAAAACCTAAAGATCCTGTGTACCCTTGAATTGCAGGAGCAGCCTCTACCCACTGTGAAGTGTTGACATCAATGTAATAGATGTACAAGTTACCTGTTTCTTCATCCCACCACAATAATCCATCAAACGGCGCTGCTGGAGCTGTTGTTCCAATATAGACAGCAGCAGTTGATCCTGTAAATCCAGTAACACCTCGAGAACCTGTAAAACCAATTGGACCTTGCGAACCTGTAAAGCCAATTACAGTTGACGCAGAACCTGTGAAGCCAATTACACCCTGATCACCTTGAGATCCAGTAAACCCAGTTACACCTCGAGATCCAGTAAATCCTAAAGATCCTGTGAAGCCTTGAGATCCATCATATCCTACGGGTCCTGTGGAGCCTGTAGATCCAACAAATCCTACAGATCCTGTGAAGCCTTGAGATCCATCATATCCTTGCGAACCCGTAAAACCAATTACGCCTTGAATACCTTGGGAACCTGTAAAGCCAGTAGCACCACGAGAACCCGTGAATCCAATTGGACCTTGTGACCCTGTAAATCCAATTACACCTTGCGAACCTGTAAAGCCAATATCGCCCTGAATACCTTGAATACCTTGGGAACCTGTAAAGCCAGTAGCACCACGAGAACCCGTGAATCCAATTACACCTTGCGAACCTGTAAAGCCAATTACGCCTTGGGAACCTGTGAAGCCAATAACAGTTGACGCAGAACCTGTAAAGCCGATAACCCCTTGGATACCCTGAGATCCCGTAAATCCAATTACACCTTGGATACCCTGAGATCCCGTAAAGCCAATAACGCCTTGGATGCCTTGGGAACCTGTGAACCCGATAACACCTTGGATACCCTGAGATCCTGTAAAGCCTAACGACCCAGTAAATCCTTGAGAACCTGTAAAGCCAATAACAGTTGACGCAGATCCAGTAAAGCCTCTAGATCCAATAAATCCAACAGATCCTGTAAAGCCAATAACGCCTTGGATACCCTGAGATCCTGTAAAGCCGATAACGGTCGATGCAGAACCAGTAAAACCAATTACACCTTGATCACCTTTTGATCCCGTAAAGCCAATTACACCTTGGATACCCTGAGATCCTGTAAAGCCTAACGAGCCAGTGAATCCTTGCGAACCTGTGAAGCCTAACGAGCCAGTGAATCCTTGCGAACCTGTGAAGCCTCTAGATCCAATAAATCCAACAGATCCGGTGAATCCTTGTGAACCCGTATAACCGACAGCAGTTGACGCAGATCCCGTGAACCCTAAAGATCCTGAGTAACCTCGTGAACCAGTATAACCAATCAATCCAGAGTTTGGACCAACCCAATTACCACTAGAATCAATTACTTGTATTGCGTTTACCCGATATCCAGAAATGGTTGTCGCCTTGTATGCTAAAAGTGGCGCTAGTCTAAAGGATGGGTCATCTGTATTAATAAAAACGCTTGAGTCGGGCTCGGGTGCGTAATTATCAAAAAACTTATACACACCATCCGTAGCATCACGGAACAATCCAGTGTGGTGATACGTTCCATCATCATATCCAGCAGCAAAACCAACATCAGGGTGGCTAGTTGAATGAGCTCTGGCAATGCCGCCCGAGACATACAAATTTGTCGAGCTGTCGGCAATTGTAAATGTGTTAGATGTTATGCTAATGATTGGAGCATCAAGAGCATTTAGTGCTGATGGAGTAACACCAGTAACTGTTACGGTCTGACCAGCAATGTAATTATGATTTGCTGTTGTGGTGTATGTTATAGCAGACCCGTTACCACCGATACTATCAATCAGTGTAACACTTGGGTTGTTCATAAAAATCATGTTATCTGAAACAGAAAGATTTTGTACAGAAAGCGTAGTAGATGTTCCAGTTACAGTTAGGTTACCATCGACCTGAATATTACCATCGACCTGAATATTACCAGCTGATGTTAATGCACCCACATAAACAATACCCGTATCACCATCAACTCTTAAAGCATTTGAAGATACTTTGGCAGTCTGATTAGAACCTATAGCTCCAACCATGACAGGATACAAAGAAAAAGATGCACTGTCTTCAATTGCAAGAATTATGTTAGAAGGACCTGCAGATCCAGTAAAGCCACGCGAACCATTATATCCATCAGCACCTATGTAACCAGCAGATCCTGTAAAGCCTCTAGATCCACTGTATCCATTTGAACCTGAGTATCCAAGTGAGCCAGTAAAGCCGGTTGATCCAACATAACCTTGCGAGCCTGTAAAGCCAGCACCTGCAGAACCTGTGTATCCAAGTGAACCTGTATCACCAACAAGACCACGGCTTCCAGTAAATCCAACGGCACCTTGTGATCCTGTAAAGCCTGCGGTTCCCAATGATCCATTAGCACCAGCAGAACCAGTGAATCCAACAGATCCTGTGCTACCAACAAATCCTACAGATCCAGTAAAACCAATTGAGCCTCTAGATCCAGAGTATCCAAGACTTCCAGTATATCCCGTGCCACCCAGAGATCCTGTGAAGCCTTGAGAACCTGTAAATCCAATATCACCTTCGTTACCCTGTGATCCAGTGTATCCTTGAAATCCTCGAATGCCCAGTGATCCAGTGTATCCTTGAGAACCAGTGTAGCCTTCAGAACCTGTGTATCCAACCCCTTGTGATCCAACATATCCTCTTAGACCAAACGATCCAGTAAAGCCAGCGGATCCAGTATATGCTCTTGAACCTGTGTAACCAATATCACCTTGACTACCAGTAAATCCTTGCGAACCAACAAATCCTACAGATCCAGTAAATCCTTGTGAACCAGTAAAACCCACTACACCTTGAGATCCAGTGAAACCTTGAGATCCATCGTATCCTCGAGATCCAGCATATCCTGCTGCTGTTGATGCAGATCCTACAAATCCTGTGTCGCCTTTTGACCCAGTAAAACCTTGCGAACCAGTGAATCCTTGAGATCCAACAAACCCTACAGACCCAGTGAAACCTTGAGATCCATCATATCCTTGTGAACCCGTAAAACCAAAGCTACCAACGAATCCTACAGATCCGGTAAAACCTCCAGATCCGTCAAATCCTTGTGATCCAGTGTATCCTTGCGAACCACCATACCCTTGTGTTCCTGTATATCCTCGTGATCCAACATATCCTGTACCGCCAAGTGAACCAGTGTATCCTTGCGAACCACTGTAACCCAGTGGTCCATTATTACCAAGTGATCCAGTAAATCCTCTTGAACCTGTAAACCCAAGTGAACCTGAAAACCCAATAACAGTCGAAGCAGAACCAGTGTAACCTATGCTACCACTGTATCCTTGTGAACCAGTGTACCCCAGAGGTCCCACAAGCTGCCCACCAGCAACCTTTTTAACAGGTGTGCCAACGACAACCTGTTTTACAAATACTGTATTTTCGCTTGAAACTGTAATTGATTGTGTTGTGCCATCAGCTCTAACAGATAAGGTGTTAATTGCTGGGCTGGCAGTAAAAGACTGAGTAGCGCCTTTTACAACAACCTTCTGAACAAACGTTGTTGGCTCTAATACAGCTACCGCTTTTACTACGACATTGTTTGTCACTGTGACCTCGTTAAGTCACAGACGGAGTGACAGTAATTTTACCTTCAAGAACTCGCTCGACAATTTGATCGCTGTCGCTGTCAAGGTATGATACCTCAACATCATATACGTATCGACCTGCTGCTAACGAATCAGTTTGAGTATTTGTTAGCGATAGTGTAGCAATCCCTCGAGATGCAGGAGCTACAATTGCTGTTGTAAACGATATAGCATCAGAGTCAATAGTTGCATAAGTCTTTTTCATCTTTGCAGCAACTGTGTGATTTGCTAGGTTTTTAGCAGTGCTATTTTTGTTTACCAGATGCAACTCAATAGTAACATCAGCGCCTTGGTCAATTGAAAAGTCTTCTTGTTGTGCCATTTGAAACCACTTGTAAGCTATTGTTTCTTGTATTTATAACATTTTCTGAAACACTTCATCAAGATCTTCTGGCTCATCAATATTTGTACAATATTCTGCCGGTTTGTTCATAACAACGCCCAGCTTATGATCATACTGCATGATCCGCGCTTTATTGGTTGATAGGTTTCCCCATTGAGTTGATTGCACCATGGTGTATATTCGCTCTGCAGAATGATATTTGTAATAGGATCCTGGTTGTTTAGCTTTAGCAAAGATCCTGCTCGCCCAGCCCGTTGTTGGAATTCCAATAGTAGAAGCAAAGAAATATGTTGAACCACAATAAGTAAAATGGTGGTTGCTAGTAACAATATCATCGTACATCTGATCAAACGGAAGAGTGTAATCAATATATCTTACTTCAAAGCCGTACTTTTCAGCCAATTCTTCAGTTCGTTTAATAAAACTTGGAGAAACAGAATGAACAATATCTTTTGCGGCCGATCCAATTAGGTGTTCAGTAACCTGAATTGTTATATGAGTTCCTTTAGGATCCCATTGACGTTTCATTGGCCAGAACTCATTTAAGTGCCAAGGAGTTGTTATCCACGTTTTTATACCTCTGTTTTGATAGAAGCTAACAACCATCCCACAACTAGGAACCCTCATGTTGTTAATATACCATTTCAATCTATCATAAACAGACTCGGGATCAGTATTCTTACGTTTATGATCAAGTTCCGATGGAAAAATAATAGAGACATAATATGGAGAAGTAAGCGACCCCTCTTGCCATAATAGCTGAGCTTTGTTAAAGACATTAGCTAGTTGTGATATTATTGTGCCATGTGAATACATTGTAGATGAGCAGAACCGTACACAATCAGATTTCTCTGGTGTAGCAATATCGCCTGTACTGCAATCAAGATAGACAGTTTCAAGATACAGCATGATTTTTATAATCTTCCCACTCGTGAGGTTTGTTCATAAAATGTGTAAAGTGAACAAACTTAATATCTGGATGAAACTCACCATCCATGTAGATGTAAGGATTACCTGTCAGTTGTTGATAGGATTGAGTCATATCCCACTGCCAAGTGTTATACTTCTCAGCTTGTGTGCCATCAACCATTAGGTTCATGTCAATCATGTTACCCGTCACCCATCGTGTGAACCAAGCTGTTGGCAAGACCTTCAATTCAAGTCTTTCATTTACAGAGTCTTCAACAAAATATTGCTCGCCATTAATAGGACCAGATGTTATGCCGTTCTTAATGTAATGCTGTTGCCAATACAGAGGATCTTGCATAAACTTGTCAAAGATGTAACGGCAGTCCTTGGGATAGTATTTGAAGAACCCACCATTGACTTTGTAAGTTGTGTTCTTCCGCCACCAATCGGGATGGGCAACAAACTGGCCGCGCTCTATTGGATATTCAAACACCTGTTCATAGTCGTTGACCAGAATAGCATCAATATCCATTACACAGACAGGCTCATCTATATCAAGCGACATGGGCAGCATCTTGTTCCACTGCAATTGGATTCTAGGATCAAACGGCTCTCTAATCCACTGCACGTCATACTTGCTGAGTTTGGCATTTAAGTATGTTTCATATTCAGGGCCATACTTATTGCCAATGCGAACACAGAAGATTTTCATTTGAAGAACCTTGAGAAATCTTTGTCAATAACGTGATACATTTTAGCTGGAGGAGCTTCCGTGCCATCCTTCAACACACAGTGCCAATCATTACCAAGCAACAATGTTTTAACATCATTTTTGATTACCTTGTAGCTAAACAACGTCTCGTTGTCATAATTGAATACCTGTTGAATAGCTAATGGATATAGAGTATGCAACTCGTGTTTAACAGATGTCATTAACAGTATGTCATCATCAAACGATCCAAAGTAGTTGAGCTGTTTGATTACATTGCTCGATGCTACCATAATTCCTGTGTTGTAAACATTTTGATCACCATCCAAATCATCATTGGTTAACATTGCATGAGCGTTCCAATATTTAGTCGCTGGGTTGCGAATATCGTGATTGTATTTGGTAGTTACCATCTTACCCCATGTTGCATCACGATTAGAGTCTGGCACGCCAAACATCGTTTGTATGTCAAACAATTCAAAGATACTTAACTGTGTATTGGGAACAATATCCAAGTCAAAATAACACACAGCGTCATAGCTATCTGCTAAATCTCTCATAACTTTGTGTTTGTAAAAATTAACAATGTCATAGTGTGAAAGCATTGGATATTTTTGTCGGTATTGATTCAAGAACGATTTATAATTGTCGTCAGCAGTAAAATGCTTATACTCAGCACCAATAGATTTTGCATAATCTACCTGTCTGTCAATTAACTGAAGGTGGTACTGCTTGAAGTTATACTTGGCAATCTTATCCTTTATTTGAGCTTTGGGATTGCCAGCAAAATCGTTTTCATCGATGTCAACATATATTGAAAAAATAACATTCATCTTGCAACTACCATAAATTGATTAAAATTGCCCATATCAAGAGTCTCCTCAAACAAAATTTCCCCACAAAGTAAATTGGGTCTAACATACTCAACAAAGTGATTAAGCGATGGTGAACAATTAATATGCGCTGGATGATTAAAATCGTCGTTTGATTGTAAAACTATCAGCGCATCGTCACCTTTCTTACGAATGAAATCGCACAAATCGCTGTTGTCAATGTGCTCGCAGCTAGGGACTATTACCACATCGTGTCGGTGGTATCTATGTAAGGTCTTTGTAATGTCATAGCTTTTAAAAACAACGTTAGAGTGATCAAATAAAATTCTACCAAACTCTACAGTTTTATTATCCATATCCACAGATAGTATTTCTGTATCTTCACTGGGATACTGCTTACGAAGTATGTCTGCTAGTAAACCGTACCAGCCACCAGCTATTAATATGCTTCCATGTTGCTTTACATAAAAGGTTTCCAGAGTGTCAACCAGCCATTGGTTAGTTGTCCACTGTTTCTGATCTATCGAGTTTATGATATCCTTAATGCGATAGATGTCGCGATCGCCATACATTGACTCATCATATATCCAATCTATAAGTTTTAGCGATTGATTCAATATCAAGGGATCCAAAATCAACTTCCTCAAATGTTATAATAGCGGCCCGCTTTGGCTGTTCATATTTGTAGGACTGTAAGTAGTCATGTGGCAAGTATGCAAAATTGTCTCTGTCAAAGGCTTCATGCATTAGATATCTATCAATACCAACATACTTCCTTAAAAAGTAATCCTTTTGGCCAGAGTTAATAAAGTGGTCCCAATACGTATTAACGCTTTTATTTGCACTATCCCAAATCATTACAGACGAATTGATTGTCACATCATAGTTCGTCAGCCTAACAATATTAGGTGTCTTCCAGTGGCAATTGACAAGAGTTAACTTACTCCAGTCCACATTATCCAAAACCTTAAATGGGTTGTCAACAACAAGCGTGTCTAGGTCAAAGAAGATGTTTTTTCCAACAACAGGAAAGCTGGTTGAGAATAAAGCGAGTTTATTCCAAACTTTTTGCACTGCAGGTTTCTTGGGAATTTTAACAATGTTAATTTTTGGGTCAAACAATTGCAGTTGACTACTATCTGTATAGCAATAGTAATTAAACAGCGGATTGTGACTACTAAGTTGGTAATACAACCTATTGACATCAGCAGGACTATATTTTGTCCCAGCCATAACAAAAATTACATTCATTCTATTCTTTAGGAGTGATTAACTGATTCAATGCAGTTAACAAATCGAGAACAGTTTTGCTGGCGCGCATTTGCTGTTTTAGTTTTGTGTTTCGAATTTTCTTTACTGCTGGAATTTCAAATAACGATATTTTGAATTTGAACAAGAATTCTTCATTTGCATTATTTTCAAGAATTACTTGTGGCAAGTTAGATGTACCAGCAATGCCAGCGCTAATTGCACTGTTCATCTGTTCTTCTAGCTGGGTTTTGACTCTTTCAACTTCACTAGCCGCCGCTTTTTTAATGATGCTTTTCCAAACAAACGCCTGCTGCTGATTGTAAAGTACAGTTTCTTTTTGAACACGCTCTAGATCATACCCCTCAGCAAATAAAGCCTTTGTGTACCTAGTATTAGGATCACTCGAAATATACATGGAAATAATTACAGGTGAACCATCAGGCTTGTTATCGCCGTTGTAATACTCAACATTAATGGTGTCGTGTAATTCGTTGGTGAATACAGCTCTGATAATCTCTTTACCAGTAAACTCTGCAGTGTAATCTGTCATGTTATCCTCTAGTGCATGTTATATAGTTTGTCGACACCGTTGCCACTGTACCATTAGGAAATTCCTGAGCATAGTACAATCCTGCTGCAGTATCATTGCGAGTTTGGTAATTGCCAGTCACACTGCTGAAGCTCGTGTTAACCATACCAGTACCCCGCGCGCCCGTTGCGCTTGTTCCTTGCGCATACACAATTTTATAGCCAGTTTGTGTTGCATAATAGCGCACAACATCTGACAGTATTGTTCTTACTTCTGTGGCAGAATACTGTTGCAAATGTTCACTTGCTGTAATATACACCGGTGTTGGAAGTGTTCCAGCGGCTGCCTCATCAATACGATGAAGGTAGTAGTCGGTAATTGTAGTGGGCTGGTCGAGTGCTTCCGGAATCCCAGCCGCTGTATATGCTGCTAGGTTAGATCGTGTATCGGAAAATATAGGACTTGCACTCATCAGTGTCATACCTGCCACTACAGTTGAAGTACTGACAAAGAATGTGCCAGCTTGCTGTGTAGTTGATGAATCTGATGTAAGCCTACTGATAACATCATTAACAAACGTATCACGCATATCAGTCAACGACATTGCGTAAATGTTACCGCCACTTTGGTAAACAGGAAATGCCCTATTGCTTGTATCGGCTGGTGCTGAAAGTGCTGCTGTTGTATAAAGAACCCTATCATAACTAACAGTTACGACTGTTGGTTCAGCAGTAGCGGTTTCTAATGGAAATGCATCCGCATTTGAACTAGCAGCACCTGCTTGAACACGGGTATCACTTAGCGCAGCAAATGAACCGCCTGATGCAACACGAGCAAGAGTAACTGAAGGATTTGCCCCATACTGACGAATCATCTCCAGCTTAATATTTTCAATATCTGTAGCATCCATCTCGATGAGGTTATTAGACCCATCAAGTTTTAGAGGGGTTCTCACTGCCATTATTAAGCACCTGCACCATAAAGAGTCTTCAAAGCTGTTCCTGCAGAGTTATATATGATCAATTGAACTGACGATGATAACATATTTGAGTTGACTTGAACTTCGCTTACAGCACCACCTGCTGTTGTGGATCCAAGAACTCTGTTGGCTGTTACAACATTTTGTATTTTAGCATATGTAACAGCATCTGCAGCAATGGTTGCGTTTAGGGCGACTGCTCCAGATCCGTTAAACGAAATTGCTGTAGCAGTAATGTCACCACCTATAGAGAAGTTTTGACCAGATGCAAGAGCTGTAGCTGTAGCAGCGTTTGTAGCTGTAGCAGCGTTACCATTGATATTCCCATCAATTGTGCTGTTAAACGTCTTAATACCAGCAAATGTTTGTGTACCAGTTGTGACAATACCAGAAGCTCCAAGAGCTGCTGCCGGAATTGCTCCAAATGGAACTGCTGTTAGGTTATTACCAGTTAGGGATCCTGTTGGCCCTGATGTCGTTCCAGCAGTCCAAGTGTAAGTTGTTGGAAACTTGGATGTTGCGCTGTCAATATATTCATCTGTTGTTGGAATATTGTGATAGTTGGATCCATCGTTTGTAAAGCTCCAACGATCTGTAGCTTCATTCCAACGAAGTAACACATTTGTGCTTAGTCCACGCTCAACTTCAATACCAGCGTTCTCTGTTGGAGTATCTGCAGCATTGTTGTTAAGCACAATGATATTGTCGTTTAATGTTAGAGTTTCTGTGTTGATTGTTGTGGTGGTTCCAGATACTGTTAAGTTACCGCTTACGATCACATCGTTGAATGTTACGTTAGAAGTGGTTCCAACAGCTTGTCCAATCGCAATCGTAGGTGTAGCAGTTTCACCAGTATTGTTGGTAATTGTAACGCCAGTTCCCTGAACCAAAGATGCAACATAGTTGCCAGTGGTTTGAGTTCCAAGAGTTACAGCATTATTTTTAATGTGCTTGTTATCAACTGACAACAACCCTAACATATCAGAATCAACTTGCTGCTCTGAGTAGAAAGTTCCACCTGTTGTAGAAGCAACAACTCGTTTACCAGTTGTTGCATTAGCAATCTTTGCTAGCGTCACAGCGTTGTTCTGAATCTTGGCAGTCGATACAGAGATTGATCCAAGGGCAGCAGAGTCAACAGCACCTGTTGCAAACTTAGCTGTTGTGACATTACTGTTAAGAATCTTAGTAGTTGTTACAGCGTTGTCAGCAAGGATGTTAGCATCTACTTGAAGTTCAGTAATCAAACTGTTTGCAGTTGTAGATCCGAGTACTCTGTTTGCAGTTACAACATTCTGTATCTTAGAGTATGTTACGGTATCATCAGCAATCTTGGTTGTTGTGACAGCATCGTTTGCGAGCTTAGCGGTAGTAACAGCCAAGTTCTGAATCTTTGCAGCAGAGATTGCAAGAGCACCAACACGGTCAGAGTCAACTGCGCTAGTAGCGATCTTTGTAGTGCTTACAGCAGAGTTCTGAATCTTACCTGTTGATACAGACAAGCTACCAAGCATATCAGAATCAACTTGCTGTTCTGAGTAAGCTGCACCGGCTGCTGTGGATGCTAGAACCCGCTTAGCGGTTGTTGCGTTTGCAATCTTAGCAAGTGTTACGTTTGCATCTGTAATCTTAATTGTTGTTACAGCGTTTGTTGCCAGTTGTGTAGCACCAATGCCCCCTGCGGTTACGCTAAACTGACCGCTTGCATATGACAGACCTGTTCCGTTTGATAGGGTTCCACGAGCAACTGATCTAATTGTGTTTGCTACACCTGCAGAGTCATACATGCTATTGATAGCATTTACAACACTAGACTTTACTGGCGTGACAAGAGATGATAACACACCAATCGCCGAAAACGCACTATCAAGAATTGCAGCTTGGCTGCTATCAACTGCATCCACTCGAGTTTTAAGCTCGTTAATAGCAGCAGCAAAGTCTTGCTGTACAGTGCTTAAAGATGTTGTGGATCCCACCGTTCCTTGGAACGTTGCATTTGCACCTGCAAACTTAACAGCCTTAGTTGATCCAGATTTGAGTACTAGTTGACCTGCGCTGTCCGTCACAGTGCCAAATTGGGTTCCATTATTCTTGAATCCAACTTCACCACCATCAGCATCAAGGTAAATATTGCCAGGAGCATCAAACGTAATGCTTGCAGCACTATCCATTACGATAGAGCCAGAAGTCACACCATTCTCTTGGAATTGAACAACACCGTTTGCAGCATCAAGGTTAATTGTTGAAACTGCATCTACAGTGAATGTTCCAGCAAGGCCGCCAAGAGTTACGTTGGTCGTACCAGATAGCTGTGCTCTAGTTACACCGTTGTCAGCAAACGTCCATGTTGCACCGTCAGCGTCTAGGATAATGTTTGAAGCAACGTCAAGGGTTAAAGATCCACTCGACAAAGCAATCGTGGTTCCATCGATGTTAATATTGTCGACGCTAACACCACCATCGTGTCTAACTGCAGAAGTTGTTAGAACAGCTTGATCAACAAGACCGTCAACAGAATCGATACGAGTTTTGAGTTCGTTGATAGCAGCAACAGCACTTAATTTTGAGGTAGTTGTTAAGCTAGCACGTGTACCAAGATCACTGTCGAGCTCGTTGATAGCGGCAACAAATGTTCCTTTATTGGTCGTGGTCAAAGTAGATAGTGTACCATGCTCAGAGTCGAGCTCATTGATTGCAGAAACAAGGTTCAACTTGCTTGTTGTTGTTAGTGATGAACGCGCACCGAGATCAGAGTCAACTTCATTAACTGCTGCAACAAGTGTTGACTTGTTGAGAGTTATTAACGATGATCTGTTACCAATGTCAGAATCGAGCTCATTGATAGCTGCTACAAAGGTTGCTTTGTTGGTAGTTGTTAATGTTGAAAGAACCCCATGCTCAGCGTCAAGCTCGTTGATAGCTGCAACGGTGTTTAACTTACTGGTTGTTGTTAAACTTGAACGAGCTCCAACATCCGAATCAACTTCGTTGACAGCCGCGACAAGTGTTGATTTGTTCAACGTTGTCAAGCTAGAGCGGTTGCCAATATCAGAGTCTAGTTCGTTAATTGCAGCTACGAGATTAGTTTTGATTGCAGTTGTTAGGCTTGAACGTGTGCCGATGTCAGAGTCGTGCTCTTTGATAGCTCCACTTACAGTAGATGCTGTGGTACCCATAGCACCAGACGTGATTGTTCCAAGCTCTGCATCAAGTTCGTTAATTGCTGCAACGAGATTCAACTTACTGATTGTTGTTAGACTCGAGCGTGTTCCTACATCAGAGTCTACTTCGTTAACTGCTGCAACAAGTGTTGACTTGTTAAGAGTTGTTAAGCTAGAGCGGTTGCCAATATCCGAATCGAGCTCATTGATAGCGGCAACAAGGTTAGTTTTAATTGCAGTTGTTAGGGATGATCGAGTACCAATATCAGAGTCGTGCTCTTTGATAGCACCGCTTACTGTTGAAGCGGTTGTACCCATTGCACCAGATGTGATGGTGCCAAGTTCTGCGTCATGTTCATTGATCGCTAGGACAAGACTGACCTTAGTTGTAGTTGTAAGTGAGGCTCTTGCCCCAACATCGCTATCAAGCTCGTTGACAGCGCCTAGGATCGTCTTAGAAGCGGTTGTAAGAGATGTTCTAGCTCTGCCCCCACCTGCTCCAAACAGGTCAGAATCAAGCTCGTTAATCGCAGCCACCAAAGTAGCCTTGCTTGTCGCGGTAAGTGCTGTGCGCACACCAACATCAGAATCCAACGAATTTGCAGAATTCTTCCAGGCGGTTAGTGTTGTGGTTGGTCCGATTACTACTCTTGTCATCTCAGCTCTTTTCTATCAGTTTTAGGAGCAAGGATTTTATTTCAGATACTTCATGCTTTAGATCTTGCAGCTCTTGTTCTTGACGCTTCTTAGCTTGTTTAGCTAAGCGTGCCTTTTCAAAGTCACTGCTATTTATATTGATAATAGCACCAGAGTTTTTATCTCGAACAAGATTAGAATGTCCATCAACCTTAATATATTCAGACATTATACACCCAATGCAAGAGTTCTTAGATCTTTAATTCTAGGAATAATAGATGATGAAATTGAAGTCATAACAATCTTCACTTGGTATTTTGTAAACGGTTGAATGGTTCCAATGTATTCGCCACCAACTGTGTAACGGTATTCTCTAAACTTAGCTGGGTTTTGATCTGTGGGCATTGGTGTGTCAATTTCTTCTTCAATCCATGACAAATTCTTAATGTTAGTATCTGCACCAGCCTCAACAACTCTGTAAAACACTCTAAAGTTTGTTCCATCGGGTCTATTAGCCGCAAAGATAATTTTAATACCAACAGCAGGTTCTGCCAATGTAATTGGAATTGTTATGTGCTTTGCAAGAGACGACCCTGCAGCGTAATTTGTTTCAGGAACAAACCTCAATGGAATGTTAAATCCAACATCTGCTGCTGAGTCGGGATTATCAATCAGGTTGTTAACAGCAAGTAGGTTTGTTCGTTGTAAGTCAATCGCTGGAGCAACAAAATTGTTGCCAGCCAATCTTGTCATGGTGGCCGTAATTGTGGTAGAGGCATTGCCACCAATACTTATATTCTCGTTTGAATCGTTCATTACGACATGCGGTTGAGTAAAGTATAAGTCTTTTTGGTTCTCTACTGCAATACTTGCTCCAGTAGAATATGCTGTTTCTGTTGAGCTAGCAAACGATTTAGAAGTTGTAAACTGACCACGATATGATATTGTTGTTGTTGGGGGAACAGCTTGTTGTACTTGCAACTGTGCCAAATCCATTAGATACTGTTGGGTAGCTTTAATAGCAGTGCCTCCAAAGTCACCTTTACTTGTTGAACTTGAATCGGCGTTAAATCTATAACCCTTACCATCAACATCAGTGACAATATTTCTACCATTAATACTTGATCCAAGAATACCTTTGTATCGAGTTCCTGGAGTTAAGCCAGAAATATGAACACGGTCACTTATTTGGAACCCGTGGTTAGGATGTTCAACCAAAATAGAGTTTGATCCAGAATCAACGTAGAATGGATCTTCGACCAATTTGCGGCGCGGAGTGTTAGCATCAACAAAAACCGCTGTTGCGGTTGTTGGTGTAAATACTGCTCTATAGACTATATATTTTAAATTTTGCGATTGATTTTCAGTCCAATTCACTGAGTTGGATGAGTTAAAGAATATTCCAGGATCCAGATCTTCAAGAAATCGATCAACAGTTGATCCAAATTTGTACTCACCCAACTTCGCCGTTGCAACAAGATACCCATCCACACCTGTTGCATACGTTTTTACAACAATAGCAAACCACGTCTTTGGTGTAAGGTAAATTGGTTCATCAAACACAAACACAGTTTCTGCCGACCCATTAGCAGCTACAGTAACTTGACTTGGGTTTTTTGTAACACTTGAATCTGGCAAAACTGCAATAGGATGTGGCTGGCCGCCAGGCGCAGGTCTAATTTCTACTGACACAGGAAACCGTGTAGATTTTTGAGTAAAAAATAAACCAAGTTTAGTAATATACACCCCTTGATCATTATCAACGTAGAACGTCTGAGCAATTGGATTATAAGAGCGCGAATTTAGCGTTTGTGTCATTTATTTTTTAACCTGTATTAATTTAATCATTTTATGAGTCATACATCGTTCCAATGTTATCATGGTATGCACAATTATCATCGTCTTCTTCATCATCGTCGTCATCGTTGTCGCGGATTCGTGATCTGTTAATTACTAAAGGATCCAGTGGGTCTGTAACTGTAACAATTTTTATCATACGGGTTCTAACTGCCGTGTCTTGATATGTTGTAAGTAGACCTTCTGCTGTAAAGTCAGCGTCAGCATACGATATAGCTGTTTCAAGATCAAGCTGACTAATATCTATCAATGTAAACTTATTGGTACCTGTTTGAAACCTTATTGCGTCTGTATTAGGAATTAAAAACACGCCCTCAACAATACCGTCAGCGTTTGAGTAAATGTCGGTTTTGCCACCTAGTCTACTTGGAAATTGAGTTGCATCGTCGTACCTATTGCCTACTTCCAAATATTCTGACCCTCCTGGTAGTGACCCATATTGTGTAAATGGTGTACTGGTATTAATCCAATCAGAAACATTTTTTTTATTGTAGAAAGCAAAGAATCTTGTGTTTGGTCTAAGATTGGTGGCTCTAAAGAATACAAATTTCGATCGTTGGTATGGAATCGATGACTTTGTAACAATTCGGTCGCCTCTCTTGTCAACTGTGTATTTTGATGATACTTCGTTGGTGTATCTTGTCTGGTCTTTTACTGTGTATCGATAGTTGCCTTCTCTATAGGTACGTGTTTGGGTTGATGTTACTGTACCAGAGTTTAGATCATCGCCAACCTTTAGTGCAGCAATCTCATCATCTTCCCATCCAGACCAATTACCATTCCATCCCCGCCACGTTCTTGTGTCTGTTACGTCGAGGTCAAATCCACCATCAATAATCTTTTTAGGCTTTGTTATTTCATCTTTCCAAACATCAGATGCCGGTGACATTTTAATCTCACCAACCATTCTAGATACTTCAAACGATGTAACGTCTTCACTACTAGTAAAAGTTGATTGTCTTTTCCATGGGGTGTCTGTATACTGCATGTATACTGTGTCACCCTTCAAAATGGTATCCGTCGACGCTGCTGAATCGTATACTAATTCAATACACCGTTCTACAAACTCTGGGCGAAGCTCTCTAAGTTTGAAGTCGATAGATGCAGCATATTCTGGATTGTTGAAATCAGAATATCCGTGGCTACTAAAGTTATCAGCAGTAAAACCAGCCTTTAAACGGTCAACACCAGAAGAGTCAAGCACACGAATATTTGCAGTTTCTAGCTCAAGCAATGATAGTGTTGTTAATTCTTCTAAACGATCAAGACGATCTTCTAGCTTCCCAATTGAGGCCATTGAATAGTGTCTGTATCGTGTATATTCGCTTGTCATATCAGAATCGCCCACCATATATGGGTTTAGAGCAAAACGATATGCTACAATAGCGTTAGTTGGCGTTTCAGGATACTTTGGGTTAACTACAGCGGCTGGGCCTGTTCCTACAGTTATGATCCCGTTAGCACCAATAGCAACAATACCGCGCTGTGCTCTATAGTATCTGATATCGAAGTTTACCAAGTCTGTATTTTTTGGAAGCTCAACACGAACAGCGCCAGTACTTGTAAAGTTTGTACCAGCATCGTTTATACGTGGTCTAAAGTCAAGTACATCTCGTAGACTAACTACATCGCCGTTAGCTTGTGTGTGTGAAGGAATATCTTCATACGGGATTTGACCAGTGTATGAATTAACTGCAAAGAAATCGCCGCCTGCGCCATGTGTAAAGAAATCAAAATCAACGTAAATGTTACCTACTGGCTTAACTTTGTTTGATTTTAACAGCAGTTGTGCCAAGTCATAATAGTTATCATTTTGGCCATTGACAAAGTCATAATATCCTTTGACATTTGTTCCTGCGGATGATCCCACCCTTACGCTATTAATACGATAAACGTCAGCACGATCGAGGAGAATATCCCCATCGCTATCAGGTGTATATGTATTTTGTCTGTTGGTTAGTGT